>JACCEE011944596.1_pt1 | contig 20824 bp, 33 predicted proteins | sample 7449931 | NCBI WGS metagenome assembly JACCEE01 (sample SAMN15323457, study PRJNA562643) | freshwater metagenome | isolation source: river surface water | place: USA:Blue River Watershed | collected 2017-08-19 | reverse complement strand
TGCCACCCCAGTCGAGTTTCACCTCTTCTTTACCTCTTATATTTAAGGTAATGTCTTTACCATCTACCTTAAACTTTGTAGTATCAGGTGCACCCTCTACGTGAGGCTCAATTACAATGTGTACTTCACCAAATTGTCCTGCTCCACCACTTTGCTTCTTGTGACGGTAGTCAGCAGCAGCAATCTTGGTAATAGTTTCGCGGTAAGGAATTCTTGGTGCAAAGAATTCGATGTCGATCTTGTGGGTGTTGGTTAAGTGCCACTTTAAAATGTTAAGATGGTGTTCGCCTTGACCGTTAACAATTATCTGTTTTAACTCTTTGCTATACTCAACAATAATAGTTGGGTCCTGCTGGTGTGTGCGGTTAAGAACTTCGCCCATTTTCTCGTCATCGGCCTCGTTCTTTGCCTTAATCGCAGTACGGAATTTAGGCTCGGGGAATACAATGGCATCGAATGTCCAGTTTGCACCTGGTCCGTTGAGGGTATGGTTTGTTTTTGTGTTTTTAAGCTTAACTGTGCAGCCGAAATCGCCTGCATATAGTTCGGTTACCTTTGTGCGGTTTTTTCCTGCCGATGCAAACAGCTGGCTAAGGCGCTCCTTGGTGTCGTTAGTCATGTTCACCAAGTCCATACCTTCGGTAAGCTTTCCAGAGATAACTTTAAAGAAGGAAACTTCGCCAATATGTGGCTCGTAGTTGGTTTTAAATACAAAGATTGATGTTGGTGCATTAGAGTCAATGGCAATCTCCTTGCCGGTATTGTCCGTTGGCTTGGGCGTTTGGTTTGGATAGGGGCTTACATTAATAATAAACTCCATGAGGCGTTTTACGCCAATATCTCTCTTGCCGGAACCGCAGAAAATAGGGAATAGGTCGCGGTTGGCCATTCCTCTTCTAATTCCTTTCCGCATCTCATCTTCGGTGAGGTTTCCCTTTTCGAAGAAGATCTCCATAAGCGATTCGTCGTTTTCGGCAGCAGCTTCTACAAGTGCGTTGTGAAGTTCTGCGGCGCGTTCGGCTTCGGCAGCGGGAATTTCATTGGTAGTACGCTCACCGGTATCACCCTTAAAGGTGTAATACTTCATCATGAGCACATCGATAAAGCCGTTGAATTCGGCACCAGCGTTTACAGGATATTGAACAATGATAGCCTTTTTGCCAAAGCTTTGGTGGATGCTATCAATGGTGCTTTCCCAGTTGGCTTTTTCGTTGTCGAGCTGGTTCACAAAGAACATCATTGGCTTGGCATACTGTTCAACGTAGCGGCCCTGAATTTCGGTTCCAACCTCCACGCCATTCGACGCGTTAATAACCATAATAGAGGTATTGGCCACCCGAAGGGCCGGAATCACCCCGCCAACAAAATCGTCACCCCCTGGCGCATCGATGATGTTCAGCTTGTGGTCTAAAAATTCAGTGTATAAAACAGAAGAGTATATAGAGCGAAGGTAAACCTGCTCAATTTCGGTGTAATCCGAAACCGTGTTTTTAGCTTCCACTGTTCCGCGGCGCTCGATCACCTTACCTTCAAACATCATGGCTTCGGCAAGGGTGGTTTTGCCGCATCCGGCATTTCCTAGCAGAACAATGTTCTTAATTTGGTTAGTTAAGTAGCTCTTCATGGCCAAAAAAATTAAGTTAGTAGTTATCTCTTATATCATAAGTATGGTTAATTTTCTGGAGAGTGAATTTCAAAAATAGTAATTTTTTGTTCACAGCAAAGAGAAACGAACAACTGTTTGCACTTAATCGTAGTGCGAAAAAATGGTTTGTTGAAAAAGAGAAACTTATGTTGCGAATAAGTTGCGTAACCACTTTTTTTTCTTACTTTTGCACCCCGGAATAAGAGCGATTTGCTAAGTTCATCTCATAAAGGGAATGGACTTTGTGTCAATTTATTCTGAAAAATGCCCTTGCAAATCAAAAATTAAAGAATACCTTTGCAAGCCAATTTGTTAAAGTATATTATAACCAAGGATTAAACGAAGTAGTTGTATTTTATGCCTACAATTCAACAACTTGTAAGAAAAGGACGGACGAAATTGCTCGATAAGAGCAAGGCTCCCGCGATGGATGCATGTCCTCAAAAGAGAGGCGTATGTACACGTGTGTACACTACCACGCCTAAGAAACCAAACTCCGCTATGCGTAAGGTTGCCCGTGTGAGGTTGACCAACGGATATGAGGTTACCGCTTACATTCCGGGTGAAGGTCACAACCTTCAAGAGCACAGTATTGTGCTTATCCGTGGAGGTAGGGTAAAAGACTTACCTGGTGTACGTTACCACATCGTTCGTGGAGCACTTGATGCTTCTGGCGTTGAAGGCCGTAACCAAAGACGCTCGAAATATGGCACTAAGAAGCCAAAAGCGGGTAAGGGCGGTGCACCAGTAAAAGGCGCTCCAGCAAAAAAAGGTAAGAAATAATAGTGAAACTTTTTAGTTTAAGTCGATGAGAAAGGCAAAACCAAAAAAAAGAATTCTTCTACCAGACCCAAAGTTCGGTGATTCTTTGGTTACCCGTTTCGTGAACAACCTGATGTATGAAGGCAAAAAGAGCACTGCTTTAACAGTATTCTACGATGCTATCGACATGGTTGCTGTCAAAATGAAGGACTCTGAGAAGAGCCCGCTGGAGATCTGGAAGAAAGCATTGGAAAACGTTACTCCTCAGGTAGAGGTTAAGAGCCGCCGTGTAGGTGGTGCTACATTCCAAGTTCCTAGAGAGGTTCGTCCTGATAGGAAGGTATCTATTAGCATTAAGAACTTGATCTTATATGCTCGTAAGAGATCCGGAAAATCTATGGCTGATAAGCTAGCTAATGAAATCATGGCTGCTTATAACAACGAAGGTGGTGCATTCAAGAGAAAAGAAGATGTGCACAAGATGGCTGAAGCCAACAAGGCTTTCGCTCACTTCAGATTCTAGTTCAAAACAATTAAGAAGAGAGGTTACATTCAATGAGTAAGGATCTTAATTTTACTAGAAATATAGGAATTATGGCTCACATCGATGCTGGTAAAACTACCACATCGGAGCGTATCCTATTTTATACTGGTAAAACTCACAAGATAGGAGAGGTTCACGATGGAGCCGCTACTATGGACTGGATGGTACAGGAGCAAGAGCGTGGTATCACCATTACCTCTGCTGCTACTACCACTTTCTGGGAGTATCGCGATCATACCTACAAAATCAACCTTATTGACACTCCAGGACACGTTGACTTTACCGTTGAGGTAGAGCGCTCGCTCCGCGTTCTTGATGGCGCGGTTGCTGTGTTTTGTGCAGTAGGTGGGGTTGAGCCACAGTCTGAAACCGTATGGAGACAAGCCGATAAGTATCTTGTTCCTCGTATGGCTTTCGTTAATAAAATGGACCGTGCCGGTGCCGATTTCTACTCTGTGGTTTCACAGATTAAGGATAAGCTTGGTGCTGTTCCAGTTCCCCTTCATATTCCAATTGGTGCCGAAGAAAAGTTCCGCGGAACAGTTGACCTTATCTTGAATAAGGCCGTTATTTACTTCGACAACGATAAGGTAAAGGTGAACTATACCCTCGAAGACGTTCCTGCCGAAATGCTGGAAGAAGTTGCCGAGTGGAGAGCAAAGTTAGTTGAATCAGTTGCCGAATATAACGATGCCCTTTTGGAGAAATTCTTCGAAGATCCAGACTCAATTACCGAGGCTGAGTTAGTTGAAGCTATCCGTAAGGCAACCATCGATATGAAGATTGTTCCTGTTCTTTGCGGAACCGCATTTAAGAACAAGGGCGTTCAAAAGCTTCTTGATGCAGTTATCGAGTTTCTTCCTTCTCCTCTTGATGTTGAATCAATCAAAGGTGTTAATCCTGAGACTGGCGATGAAGTAATTCGTCACCCCAACGTTAAGGATCCATTTACTGCTCTTGCATTTAAAATTGCTACCGACCCATTTGTAGGCCGTTTGGCGTTTATGCGTATTTATAGCGGTAAGTTGGAGTCAGGATCATATGTTTTCAATACCCGCACTAGCAAGAAGGAGCGTATTTCGCGCCTTTACCAAATGCACGCCAACAAGCAAAATCCAATGGATGTTATTGAGGCTGGTGACATTTGCGCTGCTGTAGGTTTTAAGGATATTCGCACAGGAGATACTCTTTGCGACGAAAAGTATCCTATTGCTCTTGAGTCTATGACTTTCCCTGAGCCAGTTATTGGTCTTGCTATTGAGCCTAAAACTCAAAAGGACCTTGATAAGCTCGGAATTGCTCTTAATAAACTTGGTGAAGAGGATCCAACCTTTAAAATTCACACCGACCACGATAGCGGCCAAACCATTATTAGCGGTATGGGTGAGTTACACCTTGAAATTATTGTTGACCGCCTTCGTCGTGAATTCAACGTTGAGATCAACCAAGGTGCTCCTCAAGTAAACTATAAGGAAACCTTAAAGGGTAGTGCCAATCACCGTGAGACCTTCAAGAAGCAATCAGGTGGTAAGGGTAAGTTTGCCGATATTATTGTTACCATTGGTGCAGCCGATCCAGGCGTAACCGGACTTCAGTTTGTTGACGAAGTTAAGGGTGGTAACATTCCTCGCGAATTTATCCCATCTATCCAAAAGGGATTTGAAACTTCCATGAAAAACGGTGTTTTAGCCGGTTATGTAATGGATAGCATGAAGGTTGTTCTTAAGGACGGTAGCTTCCACGCAGTGGACTCTGACGCTCTTTCGTTCGAAATTTGTGCACGCTACGCATTCCGTCACGCTGCTGCGAAGGCAAACCCAGTTATTTTGGAGCCCATCATGGCAGTTGAAGTAGTAACACCAGAAGAGAACATGGGTGATATCATTGGCGACTTTAATAAGCGTCGTGGTCAAATCACCGGCATGGAATCTCGCGGAGGTGCTCGTGTTGTGAAGGCTAAGGTTCCACTATCCGAAATGTTCGGATACGTTACAGTTCTCCGTACAATCTCTTCTGGTAGAGCAACTAGCACTATGGAATTCTCTCATTTCGAGGAAGTTTCTGCTAACCTTGCCAAGGAAATCATGGAGAAATCTAAGGGAAAAATAAAGGAAATTGAATAGTACAACCCGTTTAAGCAAGCTGCAATGAGCCAGAAAATCAGAATTAAGCTTAAATCTTATGACCACAGTCTGGTAGATAAGTCTGCAGAGAAGATAGTGAAAACGGTAAAGGCTACTGGTGCAATTGTGAGTGGACCAATTCCACTCCCAACGCACAAGAAGATCTTTACTGTAAACCGCTCCACCTTCGTTAACAAGAAGTCGCGTGAGCAGTTTGAGCTATCGACCTTCAAAAGGTTGCTCGACATCTACAGCTCTACTCCTAAGACAATCGATGCGCTAATGAAGCTAGAGCTTCCTAGCGGAGTAGAAGTGGAAATCAAGGTTTGATAATTTGTTAAGTAGTTTAACGCGAAAAAGCAATGCCAGGAATTATTGGAAAAAAAATCGGAATGACTTCCGTGTTCGGTGCTGATGGTAAAAACATACCATGCACCGTTATTGAGGCTGGTCCTTGCGTAGTTACGCAGGTTAAAAGTGTGGAAACCGATGGTTACGTAGCACTTCAACTTGCCTATGACGAAAAGAAAGAAAAGCGGACCAACAAGAGCCTTTTGGGTCACTTCAAGAAGGCCGACACTACCCCAAAGCGCAAGCTTGTGGAGTTTCAATCGTTTAATGATGTTAAAAAGCTCGGTGATGTTATCACTGTAGGCGACATCCTTAAAGAAGGAGACTGGGTGGATGTTACCGGTATCTCTAAAGGTAAGGGATTCCAAGGAGTTGTGAAACGCCACGGCTTTGCCGGGGTAGGTGGGGCAACCCACGGTCAGCACAACCGTTTGAGAGCTCCCGGTTCTATGGGTGCATCATCTTGGCCATCACGCGTATTCCCAGGCAAGAGACTTGCCGGTCGTATGGGTGGAGATCAGGTAAAGGTGCTTAACCTTAAAGTTCTTAAGGTTATACCAGAAAACAACCTGCTGTTAGTTAAGGGTTCTATCCCCGGTGCAAAAGGTTCATACTTAATTATTGAGGAGTAATGGAATTAGCAGTATTAAATATCGAGGGTAAGGATACCGGAAGAAAGGTAGTGCTCGAAGATTTCATCTTCGGCATTGAGCCCAACGATCATGCTATTTACCTCGATGTAAAGCAATACTTGGCCAATAAGAGACAAGGTACTCACAAGTCCAAGCAACGCAACGAGGTTTCCGGTAGCACTAGAAAGCTGAAAAAGCAAAAAGGAACAGGTACCGCACGTGCCGGTAGCATTAAATCGCCACTCTTCAGAGGCGGTGGACGTGTTTTCGGTCCAGTACCAAGAGACTATAGCTTCAAGCTCAACAAGAAGGTTAAGCAACTTGCTCGTAAGAGCGCGCTTACCTATGTGGCTCAGAAAAATCAGATTGTTGTAGTGGAAGACTTCAATATCGAAGCTCCAAAAACTAAAGAGTTCATCAAGATTAGAACCAACCTTAAGGTTAACGAAAGCAAATGCACATTCGTTCTTCCAGAAGTTAACTCTAACGTTGTTCTCTCTGCCCGCAACATCGCTGATGCTAAGGTAATGTTGGCCTCCCAGCTCAACACCTACGAAATTTTGAACGCTGGTAACCTTGTTATTTCAGAAGGTTCTGTTAGCGTTATAAACAGATTGTTTGGTTTTTTGTAAATACGTAGAGATGGATATCTTAATTAAGCCAATAGTAACCGAAAAGATGACGATTCAGGGCGAAAAGTTGAATCGTTACGGTTTCGTGGTCGAGAAGACCGCCAACAAGCTGCAAATTAAAAAGGCAGTTGAGGATATGTACTCAGTTACAGTTGCCGATGTAAACACAATGCGTTACGGTGGAAAAGTAAAGTCTCGCTTTACTAAAGCCGGATACCTTGTTGGAAGGACTAACTCCTTCAAAAAGGCAATCATAACTTTGAAAGAAGGTGATAAAATCGATTTTTATAGCAACATCTAAGGAAAATGGCTGTAAAGAAATTTAGACCGGTAACACCAGGTCAGAGACATAAAATTGCTAGCACATTTGACACCATTACTACCAGCACCCCTGAAAAGTCGTTGTTGGTACCAGTGAAGAGATCTGGCGGACGTAATAACTCCGGAAAAATGACAATGCGCTATATCGGTGGTGGACACAAGAAGATGTATCGTCTTATCGACTTTCAAAGAAGTTATGATGGTGTGCCTGCTGTTGTTAAAACTATTGAGTACGATCCAAACCGCAGCGCTCGCATTGCGCTTGTTGTTTATGCCAATGGAGAAAAGAGCTACATCCTTGCACCGCTAGGCTTGCAAGTAGGACAAACAATTATGTCCGGTAACGGTGTTGCTCCAGAAGTTGGAAACACTCTCTATCTCTCGGAAATCCCGCTTGGAACTGTAATTCATAACATCGAACTTCGTCCCGGACAAGGTGGAATTATGGCCCGCAGTGCAGGTAGCTCAGCACAGCTTCTTGCCCGCGAAGGTAAATACGCAGTAATTAAACTTCCATCCGGTGAAACCCGCATGATTTTAGTTACTTGCCGCGCTACCGTTGGTTCTGTTTCTAACCCTGATCACGCTCTCGAGCGTTCAGGAAAGGCTGGTAGATCTCGTTGGTTAGGTCGCCGTCCAAGAGTTCGTGGTGTTGTTATGAACCCTGTGGATCACCCAATGGGTGGTGGTGAAGGACGCTCCTCTGGAGGTCACCCACGTTCACGTAAGGGTCTTCTTGCTAAGGGTCTTAAAACTCGTAACAAGAAAAAGAGCACCAACAAGTTCATTATTGAAAAACGGAAAAAGTAACAGTTTAATCCAAGCGTTATGAGCAGATCACTTAAAAAAGGTCCTTATATAGCATTTAAGCTGGAGAAGAAGGTTCTCACCTTGAACGAAAGCAATAAAAAGGCGGTTGTGAAAACATGGTCACGCGCCAGTATGATATCTCCCGATTTTGTAGGTCATACCATTGCAGTTCATAACGGGAACAAGTTTATTCCAGTTTACATTACCGAAAACATGGTTGGTCACAAGCTGGGAGAGTTTGCCCCAACCCGCACCTTCAGAGGTCATTCAGGTAATAAGAAGAAATAACAGCAAATAACTGAAAATATTTCTTAGACATGGGTGCAAGAAAAAGATTAAGAGCAGAGAAAAATAAAGCGGAGAGAAAAGAGAAGGCAGGCGCAGTTTTGCGCAACTGCCCAAGCTCTCCCCGGAAAATGCGTTTAGTAGCTGATTTAGTTCGCGGCGTTGAAGTGAATAAGGCCTTGGCCATTCTTCGCTACAGCACTAAGGAAGCTTCTACCAAGGTTGAAAAGTTAGTACTGTCGGCTATGGCCAACTGGGAAGCTAAGAACCAAGGTATGCGCATTGAGGACAGCAGTGTTTACGTAAAGGAGATCTTTGTAGACGGCGGCAAAATGTTGAAGCGTATCAGAACTGCCCCACAAGGCCGTGCTCATCGCATCCGCAAGAGATCTAACCATGTTACGGTTGTACTAGGTAGTAAAAATGCTAACGACACTCAAGCAAAATAATGGGACAAAAAGTTAATCCAATAGCAAACAGGCTTGGAATCATCCGTGGATGGGATTCCAGCTGGTACGGTGGAAAAAATTTCTCCCAGAAGCTTGTTGAAGATTACAAGATTCGCGAATACTTAAACGCGCGTCTTGCTAAGGCAAGCCTCTCGAAAGTGGTTATTGAAAGAACCCTGAAGCTTATCACCGTAACTGTATACACCGCTCGTCCAGGTATCATCATTGGAAAGGGTGGTCAGGAAGTTGACAAGCTCAAAGAAGAGTTGAAGAAGATTACCAAGAAGGAAGTCCAAATCAACATCTTCGAGGTTAAGCGTCCTGAAATCGACGCTACCATTGTAGCCAACAACATCGCTCGTCAAATCGAAGGCCGTATCTCTTACCGCCGCGCCATTAAAATGGCAATCGCTGCTACCATGAGAATGGGTGCAGAGGGTATTAAGGTTGGTATTGCTGGACGTTTAGGTGGTGCTGAAATGGCTCGTACCGAAACTATTAAGGAAGGAAGAATTCCACTTCATACCTTCCGTGCTGATATCGATTACGCTCTCGCCGAAGCCGTTACCAAGGTAGGTGTAATCGGAATAAAGGTTTGGATTTGCACAGGTGAGGTATACGGAAAGCGTGATCTAGCGCCTAACGTAGTTGCCAACAACCAGCAAAGCGGACCTTCTGCTCCTCGTAACTACCCGGACAACAACAACCGTCCTCGTGGTGGAAATGGTGCCGGAGCAAGAAAGAAAAGAAGCAAATAGTGCTAATCGCTTAATGGTACAGAGAAATGTTACAACCTAAGAAGACCAAGTATAGAAGGATGCAAAAGGGCCGCATGAAAGGTGTTGCCCAGAGAGGAAATCAATTGGCATTCGGCTCCTTCGGAATTAAAGGACTTGAAGATGCCTGGATCACTGGTCGCCAAATTGAAGCAGCCCGTCAAGCGGTAGTTCGTTTCATGAAGCGTGAAGGTCAGATCTGGATCCGGATTTTCCCCGACAAGCCTATTACCAAGAAACCTGCCGAAGTACGTATGGGTAAAGGTAAAGGTGCCCCTGAAGGATTTGTTGCTCCTATTACTGCGGGCAGAATCCTCATCGAAGCTGATGGCGTGCCATTGGAAGTAGCAAAAGAGGCGCTTCGCCTTGGAGCTCAAAAACTTCCTATTGCAACCAAGCTAGTTATTAGACGTGATTATACCGAATAATCTTTGTGTAAGATGAAGAATTCAGAGATAAGAGAGTTGACCGTCAGGGAAATTGAGGAAAAATTAGACGTAGAGCGCGGTGAACTTCACCGCCTCCACATGAACCATAGCGTTTCTCCTCTTGAAAACCCTATTAAGCTACGTGAACGCCGCAAAACTATTGCAAGGCTTCTTACTGAGCAGACCAAGAGATCTAATCAAGAGAAAAAGTAATTAGAGCTGAGAATGGAAACGAGAAATCTTCGTAAAGACAGAGTCGGCGTGGTAATGAGCAATAAAATGGAAAAATCCATAGTTGTTGCCGTAAAACGTAAAGTTAAACACCCGATCTATGGTAAATTTGTCAATAAAACCACTAAATTTGTGGCCCACGACGAAAAGAACGAGTGCAGCATAGGCGATACCGTTCGTATTATGGAAACCAGACCTTTGAGCAAAACAAAGCGCTGGAGACTAGTTGAAATTTTAGAGAAAGTTAAGTAGCCATGATTCAGCAAGAAAGCAGATTAACCGTAGCCGACAACAGCGGAGCCAAGGAAGTGCTCTGCATTCGCGTCCTCGGTGGAACAGGCAAGAAGTACGCTTCAATTGGTGATAAAATTGTTGTTGCCGTGAAAAGTGCTCTTTCTTCTGGCGATGTTAAAAAGGGAACCGTGACCAAGGCAGTGATTGTGAGGACCAGCAAGGAAATCCGTCGCCAAGATGGTTCATACATTCGCTTTGACGACAACGCTTGCGTTCTCCTTAACGCCCAAGGCGAAATCCGCGGAACACGTATTTTTGGCCCTGTAGCCCGCGAACTACGCGATAAATACATGAAAATTGTTTCGCTTGCACCCGAAGTGCTCTAACACCTTTAAATGACTATCAATGCAAAGGAAGTTACACATAAAAAAAGGGGACGTCGTTTTTGTTAACGCTGGCGACGATAAAGGAAAGCAAGGTAAAGTTCTTGAAGTTCTTCCTAGCGAAGAGCGTGCCATTGTTGAAGGTATCAACATGGTAACCAAGCACACAAAACCAAATGCTAAAACTCCCCAAGGTGGTATTGTAAAGCAGGAAGCCGCCATTCATATTTCGAATTTGAATGTGCTTGATCCCGCCACCGGAAAACCTACCCGTATTGGCCGTAGGTACAACGAAAAGGAAAAGTTAGTACGTTTCTCTAAAAAATCTGGGGAGGAAATTAAGTAATGGAATTCACACCTACCTTAAGAACCAAGTATAGGGAAGAGATTGCTCCTGCTTTGATGAAGGAATTCGGATACAAGAGCATCATGCAAGTACCAAGAATCAGTAAGATTGTGATCAACCAAGGCGTTGGTCAGGCTGTTGCCGACAAGAAGCTTATTGATATTGCTCTTCAAGAACTAACTACCATCACCGGTCAAAAGGCCGTTGCAACTTACTCTAAGAAGGATATTTCTAACTTCAAACTCCGCAAAGGCATGCCTATCGGTGTTAAGGTTACCCTCCGTAGAGATAGGATGTATGAGTTCCTCGAAAGACTCGTTGCTGTTTCTTTACCTCGTATCCGCGATTTCAAGGGTGTTGAGGAGAAATTCGACGGAAGAGGTAACTACTCCCTCGGTATCCGCGAGCAAATCATTTTCCCAGAAATTGACATCGACAAGATCACCAAGATTTTGGGTATGGAGATTTGCTTCGTAACTACAGCAAACACAGACGAGGAGGGTTATGCACTTCTTCGTGAGTTCGGTATTCCTTTTAAAAACAACAAAAAGAACTAGTGCTATATGGCAAAAGAATCAATGAAGGCTCGCGAGGTGAAACGCCTCAAGCTAGTTGAGAAGTTCGCTGAGAAGCGTGCTAAGCTAAAAGCCGAAGGTGACTATGTTGGTCTGAGCATGCTTCCCAAAAATGCTAGCCCTGTACGTTTGCACAACCGTTGCAAAATTACTGGCCGTCCAAAGGGATACATGAGACTTTTTGGCGTAAGCAGAATTCAGTTCAGGGAAATGGCTTCAAACGGCCTTATTCCTGGTATCAAGAAAGCAAGTTGGTAATTTAATTTAGGTTGAGCAATGACTGATCCTATCGCAGATTTCTTAACCCGTATTCGTAACGCGGTAAGCGCGAACCACCGGGTGGTTGAAGTTCCTGCTTCTAATATGAAGAAGGAACTTACACGAGTACTTTTTGAAAAGGGTTATATTTTAAGCTACAAGTTTGTTGAGGAAGGTCCACAAGGCTACATTAAGATCGCCTTGAAGTACCATCCGGAAACAAAGAAGCCGGCTATTAAACACATTGAGCGCGTTTCTTCTCCAGGTCTACGTCAGTATGCCGGTGTTGATACTATGCCTAGAGTTCTCAATGGTCTTGGAATCGCTATTGTTTCTACTTCTCAAGGAGTTATGTCCGACAAGGAAGCTAGAGTTAAGAACATTGGCGGTGAAGTTATTTGTTACGTTTACTAATAAAAGAGTGTAATGTCGCGAATTGGAAAAAAACCTGTAAACTTGCCACATGGCGTAACTGTAAAAGTTAGCGCCGACAATGTGGTTAGCGTCAAAGGCCCACTCGGTGAGTTAAAACAGAAGGTTGATAGGGATATCACCGTTACCGTTGAGGGAGATGTAGTTCATGTTACCCGCCCCACAGAACAACCTCGTCATAGGTCCATGCACGGACTTTACAGAGCGTTGATCAACAACATGGTTGTTGGGGTTTCTGAAGGCTTTAAAGTATCACAAGAACTTGTAGGTGTAGGTTACAAAGCCGAAGCCAAAGAAGGTGTTCTTGAGTTAGCTTTAGGCTTTTCTCACGAAATTCATTTGAAAATGCCCGCTGAGGTGAAGGTTGAGGCTAAGACGGAGAAACGTGGGAACCCTATTGTTACCCTTACTTCGTACGATAAGCAGCTCCTCGGAATGGTGGCAGCAAAGATTCGGTCGCTACGTAAGCCTGAACCATACAAAGGAAAAGGTATTCGTTTTGTTGGTGAAGTGGTTCGTAAGAAGGCTGGTAAGTCGGCTGGTGTTAAATAACATAAAAGTTTGAAGCTATGGCCTTGACCAAATTAGAAAGAAGACTAAGGATTAGAAGAAGAATCCGCAAAATAGTTAACGGTGCGCCCACCTGCCCTCGCTTGAGCGTATTCCGTAGCAACGCGCAAATTTATGCACAGCTGATTGACGACGAAAACGGAAAGACGCTGGTTGCTGCTTCCTCTCTTGAAAAGGAAATATTGGAGCAAACCGGACTGACAAAGACCCAACGCGCACAAGCTGTAGGTAAGCTTATTGCTACTAAGGCTGTTGCTGCAGGTATTTCTCAGGTTGTTTTTGACCGTGGTGGTAACCTTTACCACGGCCGTGTTAAATCGTTAGCTGACTCTGCCAGAGAAGGTGGACTTAAATTTTAACGTGCTATGTCGACAAATACTAGTATACGTAAAGTAAAGAGCAGCGATCTCGAGCTAAAGGATAGGTTAGTTGCCATCAACCGCGTAACCAAGGTTACTAAGGGTGGACGTACTTTCAGCTTCTCTGCAATTGTTGTCGTAGGCAACGAGAACGGGATCGTAGGATACGGCTTAGGTAAAGCAAGTGAAGTTACCGTTGCCATATCTAAGGGTATCGAAGATGCCAAGAAGAATCTTATTAAGGTTCCTATTAACAAGGGAACCATACCTCACGAGCAGCTAGCTAAGTTCGGTGGTGCAAGGGTTTTTATGAAACCTGCTGCTCACGGAACAGGAGTTAAGGCCGGTGGTGCTATGCGCGCCGTGCTTGAGAGCGTTGGTGTAACCGACGTACTTGCTAAATCTAAAGGTTCTTCTAACCCTCACAACCTTGTAAAGGCAACTATCCAAGCTCTTGTTGAGCTTCGTGATGCTCGCGCCGTTTCAATGGTAAGAGGTATTAAGATGACCAAAGTGTTCAACGGATAGATTTCTGACCATGACAAAAGTAAAATTAACACAGGTTAAGAGCATGATTGGCAGCTCAGAGCGCCAAAAAAGCACCCTTAAATCTTTGGGTCTTGGAAAGATGCATCGTTCTGTCGAGAAGACTGCTGATAGCGCAATTCTTGGTATGATCGAGAAGGTAAAGCACCTTGTAAAGGTGGAAGAGGTAAAATAAGCTGGTAACTCAATAATAATTTGCTATGGAATTGAGCAATTTAAAGCCTGCGAAAGGTTCGACCCACAAAGAAAAACGTATTGGTAGGGGAGAAGGATCTGGCCACGGTGGTACCTCTACAAGAGGCCACAAGGGTGCCAAATCTCGCTCCGGTTACTCCAAGAAAGTTGGGTTCGAAGGCGGTCAGATGCCTATTCAACGCAGGCTACCGAAATTTGGGTTTAAGAATCCATTTCGTAAAGAGTATAAGGGCATTAACATTGGAATGATTGATGATGTTGCCAAGAACTTTGGCATTTCCGTAATCACTAGAGAAGTTTTGGTAGAGGCTGGTCTTATCAGCAGAAACCAACTTTATAAGGTGCTCGGAGGTGGTGAACTAACTACTAAGGTAGAAGTTCATGCAAATGCCTTCTCTGGCTCGGCTGTTCAGGCCATCGAATCGTTACAAGGTACTGTCGTAAAACTCTAGCGAATGAAAACGCTCATCGAGACCATCAAGAATATCTTCAAAATTGAAGAGCTTCGTAAAAGAATTCTTTACACATTAGGAATACTTTTAATTTACAGGCTGGGCAGCTTTGTTGTTATTCCAGGAATCGATCCATCACAACTCGCCGGAAGCGGTTTGAAAAGTCAAACCGACTCCGGCATTATGGGGTTGCTGGATATGTTTTCTGGAGGTGCTTTTAGTAACGCATCAATCTTTGCTCTTGGTATTATGCCATACATTTCAGCATCGATTGTTGTTCAGTTGCTAGGAATTGCTGTTCCCTATTTTCAGAGACTTCAAAAGGAGGGCGAAAGTGGCCGCCGCAAGATCAGCCAAATTACCCGGTTTCTTACCGTTGGTATCTTGGCATTTCAAGCTCCGGCTTATTTAGCAAACCTACACATGCAACTTCCAGCGTCTGCTTTTGTTGTTGATGTAGCGTATTTCACTATAGTTTCTACAATTATCCTTATTGCCGGAACCTTATTCATCATGTGGCTTGGTGAAAAAATTACTGACAAGGGAATTGGTAATGGTATCTCCTTGATTATCATGATTGGTATTATTGCAAGATTACCATTCGCCTTCGCGGCTGAGTTTGCTTCACGTGTTTCGGAGCAAACTGGAGGGCTTGTGATGCTTCTTGTTGAAATCATCATGCTGTTCCTTGTTGTAGCAGGTACTATCCTGTTGGTTCAAGGTACTCGGAAGGTTCCAGTACAATATGCAAAGCGCATTGTAGGTAATAAGCAGTATGGTGGAGTTAGGCAGTATATTCCGCTTAAAATTAATGCAGCTGGCGTTATGCCGATCATTTTCGCTCAAGCCCTTATGTTCATCCCAATGATGTTCTCAAGGTTGGATAGCGAGTGGGGTCGTGAAATTGCTGCTGCGTTCTCTACCTATACCGGATTCTGGTATAACTTCGTATTTGCTCTATTGATCATCGTGTTTACCTATTTCTATACGGCAATCACGGTTAATCCAGTGCAAATGGCCGAAGATATGAAGAAGAATGGTGGATTCATTCCGGGCGTTAAGCCAGGAAAGAAAACTGTAGAGTATTTAGATACCATTATGTCGAGAATTACCCTTCCGGGTTCATTCTTCCTCGCAATGGTGGCTATATTACCTGCATTTGCTATGATCTTTCATGTTAACAATCAGTTTGCTCACTTCTTTGGAGGAACATCTCTACTTATTCTTGTAGGTGTTATTCTGGATACGTTGCAGCAAATAGAGAGTCACCTTCTTATGCGTCACTATGACGGGTTGATGAAGAGTGGCACTAGAATTAAAGGCAGGTCAGGCATGTAGCCTAAAAGGTTCTTTTTCTGATGATATACTTAAAGAATGATGAGGAGATTGAACTCCTAAGGGAGAGTAATCAGTTAGTGTCTTTGACATTAGCAGAAGTTGCTCGCCACATAAAACCGGGAGTTACAACTCTATCACTCGATAAAATTGCCGAAGAGTTTATTCGTGACAACGGAGCAATTCCAGGCTTTCTAGGCTATAATGGATTTCCTGCAACACTTTGCATCTCAGTAAATGAGGTGGTGGTGCATGGATTTCCAAGTAGCAGGGAGTTAGCCGATGGTGATATTGTTTCTGTAGACTGCGGAGTAGTTAAAAATGGTTTCTATGGAGACTCAGCTTTTACCTTCGAAGTAGGAAACGTTGCGGATAATGTAAAAAAACTTTTAAAAGTTACCAGAGAATGTTTATCTTTGGGCCTCGAAAAAGTTGCTTTAGGGAATAGAATTGGTGATATATCCCACGCAGTACAAGAGAATGCGGAGAAAAACGGTTATTCAGTAGTACGCGAAATGGTGGGTCACGGGCTTGGTAGGCACCTTCATGAGGGGCCAGAAGTGCCAAACTATGGAAAGAAAGGGCAGGGTCCCGTTCTAAAAAATGGGTTGGTGATTTGTATTGAGCCGATGATTAACATGGGTAAACGTCAAATCTTTCAAGAAAGAGATGGATGGACTATCCGAACCCAAGACAGGATGCCCAGCGCTCATTTTGAGTTAGCCGTGGCTGTAAAGAATGGGGTAGCGGATGTGCTGTCTACCTTTAAGTTTATTGATGAAGTTTTAGCAAAAAAGAACTAGATTGCATGGCTAAGCAAACTGCTATTGAGAAAGATGGAACAATCATTGAGGCTTTATCTAACGCAATGTTTCGGGTAGAGTTGGACAATGGACACGTAATTACCGCACACATCTCAGGGAAAATGAGGATGCACTACATCAAAATTCTTCCAGGTGATAAGGTGAAAGTGGAAATGTCCCCCTATGATTTAACAAAAGGCAGAATCTCATTTAGATACAAATAAAACGTTGCAAAAATGAAGGTGCGTGTTTCCATAAAAAAGCGTAGTGACGATTGTAAAATCGTTAGACGGAAAGGTCGCTTATACGTGATCAACAAAAAAAATCCGAAGTATAAACAGCGCCAAGGATAAAATCGTTAATTTTGTAAAAACTTAAGGATCACTATGGCTAGAATTGTTGGTGTTGACTTGCCAAAGAACAAAAGAGGTGAAATTGGATTGACCTATATTTTCGGGGTTGGCCATAACACCGCCCGTAAGATCCTATCCGAAGCCGGCGTTGATTACGATACCAAGGTTAAGGACTGGAACGACGAGCAGATTGCCGCGATACGTAATACGATATCGGGCATGGGAATTAAGCTAGAAGGTGAACTTCGCTCCCAGGTTCAAATGAACATTAAGCGTCTGATGGATATTGGATGCTACCGTGGTATTCGCCACCGTATTGGACTTCCTCTTAGAGGACAAAAGACCAAAACGAACGCTCGTACTCGCAAGGGAAAGAAGAAAACTGTTGCTAACAAAAAGAAGGCTACTAAATAAGAGCTAAGTAATTATGGCAAAAAAAACAGGGACTGTTAAGAAGAAAGTCGTAAAAGTGGAGCCACTAGGGCAAGCTCATATCCATTCTTCTTTTAACAACATTATTGTCACTCTTACTAATGCCGAAGGTCAAGTAATTTCATGGTCTTCTGCAGGTAAGATGGGCTTTAGAGGTTCAAAGAAGAATACTCCCTATGCCGCACAAACCGCTGCGCAGGACTGCGCTAAAGTGGCTTACGATAGTGGATTACGCAAAGTAAAAGCCTTTGTGAAGGGTCCTGGATCAGGTCGTGAATCTGCCATTCGTACCATCAATTCCGCTGGAATTGAAGTTACCGAAATTGTAGATGTAACTCCACTTCCTCACAATGGTTGCCGCCCACCAAGCAAGCGTAGGGTTTAATTTTGTGAGTTTAAGTGTTAATGTTATTTTAATTTTTAGTTTAAATGGCTAGATATACAGGACCTACTTCAAGGATCGCCAGGAAGTTTGGAGAGCCAATTTTTGGAGCCGATAAAGCTTACGAGCGTAAGAGTTATCCTCCCGGACAACATGGCCAAAGCAAAAAAAGAAAAAAGCTTTCTGAATACGGTGTTCAGCTTCAGCAAAAGCAAAAGGTAAAATACACATACGGACTACTTGAGCGTCAGTTCGCCAATGCCTTTGAAAAGGCGTCACGTATGAGAGGTGTTACCGGTGAATGTTTGCTTACTCTGCTCGAAGCTCGTTTGGACAATGTAGTGTACAGATTAGGAATTGCTCCTACCCGTCGTGCTGCTCGTCAGCTCGTAGGCCACAGACACATCGTGGTTAACGGTAATGTAGTTAATATCCCTTCTTATACCCTCCAACCAGGCGATATCATCAGCATTCGTGAAAAATCAAAGTCTCTTGAAGTTATTCAGGATTCAGTATCACGTGGACGTCAAGGCAAATTCTCTTGGCTAGAGTGGGATCACACTGCCCTTAGCGGTAAGTATTTGAACCACCCAGAAAGATCTGAAATTCCAGAAAACATTAAGGAACAGCTCATCGTTGAACTTTACTCCAAGTAATAATACCTGAAGTTGTTATGGCAATACTTGCATTCCAAAAACCTGATAAGGTAATAATGGTGGAATCCAGCGAAACCTATGGGAAATTCGAATTTCGTCCATTGGAACCTGGATACGGCATTACGGTGGGGAATGCCCTCCGGAGAATTCTGCTCTCTTCCTTGGAAGGTTATGCAATAACGTCGGTGAAGATCGCTGGTGTAGACCACGAGTTTTCTACCATTACCGGCGTGCTTGAAGACGTTACTGAGATTATTCTCAACCTTAAACAGGTTCGTTTCAAGCGTACGGTTGAAGGCGTAGAGCACGAGAAAATAACCGCGAATATTTCCGGAGAAACCGAGTTCAAAGCCGGATTGCTCAACAACTTCCTTTCTTCGTTTGAGATTCTTAATCCTGATTTGGTTATTGCTCACATGGAACCTAATGTTAAGTTCCAAATTGAGTTGACCATTCAAAAGGGACGAGGATATGTTCCATCAGAGGAAAACAAACCTGCTGAGGCGGAGTTTGGAGTTATTCCGGTGGATGCTATCTTTACTCCTATGCGGAACGTAAAGTTTGCAGTGGAAAACTATCGCGTAGAGCAGAAAACTGACTACGAGAAGTTGTTACTTGAGATTACCACTGACGGCTCTATTCATCCGAAAGAGGCTCTGAAGGAAGCTGCCAAGATTCTTATTTACCACTTCATGCTATTCTCCGACGAGAAGATCACCCTAGAACCGGATGAGAAATTTTCTGGCGAAGAGTTTGACGAAGAGGTTCTGCACATGAGGCAGATGCTTAAGACCAAGCTCACCGATATGGATCTTTCTGTTCGTGCTCTTAACTGTCTAAAGGCAGCAGAGGTGGAAACTCTTGGCGAATTGGTGAAGTTCAATAAGAATGATCTATTGAAATTCCGGAATTTTGGAAAAAAATCACTTACCGAATTGGACGAGCTCCTTGAAGGACTTAACCTAAACTTCGGTATGGATGTTACGAAGTATAAACTTGACAAGGAATAAGTTGAGATGAGACACAATAAAAAGTTTAACCATTTAGGACGTCAAAGTGCTCACCGCAAAGCCCTTCTGGCAAACTTAGCTATATCGTTGATTATGCACAAACGCATTACAACAACTGTAGCTAAGGCAAAAGCACTTCGTTCTTACGTTGAGCCTCTGATCAGCCGCTCGAAGGAGGATTCTACCCACTCCAGGCGTATGGTCTTCAGCATGCTTAAAGATAAGTACGCTGTTACTGAACTATTCAGGGAGGTTGCTCAAAAAGTTGCTAACCGTCCAGGCGGCTATACCAGAATTTTGAAAACTGGTAACCGTTTTGGTGATGCCGCAGAAATGTGCTTCATTGAGTTAGTTGACTATAACGAAAGCTACAACAAAGTTGCTCCTGCTAAGAAAGCTAAGACTACTCGTCGCGGCGCTGCTAAGAGCAAGGTTGAGGCACCTGCAGCTAAGGCTGTTGAGCCTACTGCTGAAGAGACAAATCAAGAGTAATACGAAGATTGTTTCAACGCATTGCTAGGGGGGAGAGGTGTGAACCTTTCCCCTTTTTTTTAGTTTATACTCTAAACTAATTTTCTATTATGGGACAAATAATAAATATTCATGCTCGTCAAATTCTTGACTCGCGTGGAAATCCAACCGTTGAGGTGGACGTGATTACCGATGATGGCGCTTTCGGCCGTGCTGCGGTTCCTTCAGGGGCATCTACCGGAATTCACGAAGCCGTAGAACTTCGCGATGGGGATAAAGGTCGCTACCTTGGTAGAGGTGTTCTTAAAGCTGTTGAGAACGTGAATACCACCATTAACGAGGAATTGCGTGGTATGGACATTGCCGATCAGAAGGGTATCGACATGGCCATGATTGAACTTGATGGAACTGAAAATAAGGGTAATCTTGGTGCTAATGCTATTCTCGGCGTTTCCCTTGCTGTTGCTCATGCTGCTGCCCAATCTACAGGTCAAACGCTTTATCGCTATGTTGGTGGCGTAAATGCTTGCACTCTTCCTATTCCAATGATGAATATTATCAATGGAGGTTCTCACGCCGATAACAGCATCGACTTTCAAGAGTTTATGATTATGCCTGTAGGCGCTCAAAACTTTACCGATGCTATCCGTATGGGTGCAGAGGTTTTCCATAACTTAAAGACAGTTTTGAAGAATGCAGGTTACTCTACCAACGTTGGTGATGAAGGTGGATTTGCTCCTAATCTTAAATCGAACGAAGAGGCTGTCACTGTAATTCTTCAAGCAATTGAGAAAGCGGGATACCGTCCGGGTGAAGATATTTGCATTGGACTTGATCCGGCTTCTTCTGAATACTACTTACCAGCAGAGAATGTTTACCACTTACATAAATCTACTGGAGATAAACTTACTCCTGGTCAAATGGTTAGTTACTGGGCAGAGTGGGTGAAGAAATATCCAATTATTTCAATTGAAGATGGTATGGCAGAGGACGATTGGGCTGGTTGGAAACTTCTAACCGATACCATTGGTGCTAATTGCCAG
>JACCEE010836466.1_pt1 | contig 20836 bp, 15 predicted proteins | sample 7449931 | NCBI WGS metagenome assembly JACCEE01 (sample SAMN15323457, study PRJNA562643) | freshwater metagenome | isolation source: river surface water | place: USA:Blue River Watershed | collected 2017-08-19 | reverse complement strand
CTGGCCGGCAGAGGAATACCACCAGGATTACCTCAAGAAACATCCCGGCGGCTATACCTGCCACTATGTTCGTTAGCGGCCGTCTACTTTATGTAAAAGAGGCTGGTGAGAACGTTATACGCACAATGAGAGCAGTACGTGGAGATAAGATTCTTGTATTTAGCAAATAGCGCGCCATAAACGAGCGCGTTCAGGAAGAAGACCGTCAGTCTCAGGGCTTCCGTGGAAAAAGAAAAATTAACGTAGTCAACGTGTGAAAGTGAAAAAATAAGTGAGCTTGCGATCAAAGCATTAAGTGTCCGCATCCTGGCGGCAAGTAATGTGAAAATAAAGCCTCTGAAGAACATTTCCTCCCCAACGGGCTTGGCCAGATGGGCAAAAACACGCCCCAAGAACGTATAGACATCCATCTCCTTGAAATACACCGACATCTCAGGCATTCCCGTAATGCCGATGGAACTTATACGGAAAAGGATGCCGGCAAAAGTGAAAAGAATTAGACCGGAAACCGCGCCAATGACCATCTCCCGCAAGCGGATCCGCTCCCCGAAGAACATTCTGCGGGTCTCGCTGGATTTTATGCCGGAACAACTCAGAAGGATAAAGGAAAGGGCTGCTTCGAAGGAGAATGTCAGCGCCGTCTTGAGCAGGCTTGCCGACAATTGCGGGATGGAAGAGAAAAAGTATCCGCAGATTTTCGGGATCACGAACAATCCGAGATGAAAAAGCAGAATAGCCGAGCAGAGCGTCATCCAAAAAACGCGGACATCTCCGGCCGGAAAGCGGAGATCGTCCGCGTTTTTATCTGTTTTCATCAAGGAGGCCTTACGTTAATCTAAGCGCGTGCCCGTCTTTTACACGAAAGAATTTTAAACGCAAAGTTCTTGAATTCGAACTTCGCCAAGTCTGTTTTAATCCATTTCCCGGTAGCCGCATCAAGTTTCTCGGTTACAAGCGTCATGAACCATCTGCCCGGCGTATCCTTTGCCGGATCTATTTTTATCTCCGTCAACGCCCAATGCCTCGACCGTTCTTCTCCATCACCGGAGCAGAAAGAGAGTTGCCCGAGGCCGTGCAATTCTATTGAAATGCAGCAGGTTGCCTGGTCCGGTTTTTCCCGATAATTGTAGTGATATACTGTAAGCGCGGCATTGAACTGTCCTGTAATAGTAAGAGCCGGCGGTTTACCAGAGAAATAGTCGTTTGAAGAAAACTCTACCGACGCAAGCAACGCGTCGTGAAAGTAGTTATACTTCTCCAGAAAACTTTTCATTTCTGCGCTTGTGGTTAATTTATGATTCATGCGTGATGAGTTTAAGGCTAGTGACAATTAATCCCCAGGAGGAAAGATGCCGAACTCTGCTAATCGAGGAAAGCCGTAAGAGTCGGTAATGGAAAACCGCTGTCTGGAATGTTCAGAAACTCCGGTGTCCTGGCGCCGGAGTTCCGTGTCTGAGGCTATTCTTTGGCGAGAGTGATATTGCCTGAGGCGGAATGCGCTATCACCGAAACACCGGTTTTCCCGGTAAACGCATTCCTGACCCTGCCACTTGTCGTGCTGGCTTCCACGGCTATCTGCGCGTTTTTAGCGAAGGAGGCATGAATATTGCCGGAAATGGTTTCCGTCCTGATGGGTCCCTGAACTTTTGCGAGCCGGATATTCCCGGAAGTCGTTTCTGTATCGACTGCACCGGTTATGCCGGTCAGTTTTACATCGCCTGAAATGGCCTTGGCTTTAACCGGAGCGGCCAGCTCGCTTACCTTGATATCCCCCGAGACAGTATCCGCAAGCACGGGCAGTGCCGCGGGAAGGTGGACGCGGAACCCGGTTTTGATATTCCCATGCTGGCCATCTTTTTCAATGGCCTTGAGCGTAAGAGTGCCGTCTATTACCTCCATGCTCACGTCGCAGGCGGTCTTGTTGTCGGGGAATTGCTCAATCTGTATATTCGCCCGCTTCTGGGTGTCGATATAAATATCTCCGGATGCAGTGCGGACGTTGATGCCTGCTATGTCCTTGGCCGGAAAAGTCGAGATATCACCCTTCTTGTCGGTGGCGTAACCCGACGTTACGATGCCCGCGCAGATGATCGTCGCAAATACAGTTGCTTTCATTCTTCCTCCCGTTTGTTCGCTAGTTTACCCCACTCTTCGCGCCCTTCTTTGAGCCGCCGTACTCCGCCAATAATGGTTATAAGCACGAAGCACAATCCAAACAATACTTCGATGCTCTTATCTTCCTGGTTCGGCTGGTGCATTTGTTGAATACTCGTTGAAGTAGTTTATGATCTTAGGGAAGAACTGCGCTAGATCATTATATGCTCGAGGTTGCTTCTCGTATTCCACCATAAGGTCGGCCAAGCCCGGGACCCAATAAAAACCACGATCGCTCTCCTGTTTAGATAATTGATAGGCGGCTTCGGGACCTTTTGTCGCAAACGTATATCGGATGCCGCAGGCACGGTTAATTGACTCGTAAATCAGGGCTCTCCAGTCACCGTAATTTTGGCGCTTCATTAATTCAGAAGTCCGACCAAAGAGTTTTTTGCCGGAGGATTCTAGTTTTGAGGCGAACTTGTCTGTAACGGGGTTTGTGTATGCGTGGATAAATTCATGTGCAGCAATATGACGGGCTTCTTCTGAAAAATTTGGCAAATCCTGATTGTCTGAGTAAATTGTGATAACCGCATAAATGTCTCTGTGCCCGTCAGTGGTTTTAACTGATGGCCCATAGGACTGGCCCCCGGTCAGCATTCCGGGAATTGCATGAAATGTAGTGCCGGGTTGTTTCCCAAAAAAACGCTGGAACCAGGACAAACGGACATCTGTCTTGAACATCTCCTGCATGCGCGATTCAGCCGTGGTATAGAGTATTCTGTGTTGCACAAAAAAAGCGTCAAAGGCTGTGTCCTTTGCGAACTTTTCTGCAAGCGCTGCGAACTTTTTTGCGTCTTCAGTGGACCATCGGCTGTCACTGGCTATCAGGCTTTGCGGAAAATTAATATCTTTTCGTGGGGAAAATGAATTCTTAAGATGTATGGCCATCCAGATTGGTCCATCAAAACCAATCCCTTTTGTTCTTGCTAGTTCACCGGCGAATTTTACGGCGGGGTGATCGATAAAAGATTTAAAGTGGTTATCTACGTCGTGGTCATATGATGATATCATCGGGACGTTGTATTCTTCATTTCCTGAAAGCCGGAAGATTATGGAAACCAACTCAACTCTGGGGTCAACTCCAAAGGCGACATCCGTTGTTTCAATTCGCCCAGCTACCGCTGCCGAGCAACTCGAAGCGATAATGAGTGGCATAACAATGAACTTGAAAGTATTTTTGACCATGATGCCCCCCGGGACCCTGCGTTGATTATTTTCTGGATAATTAGAGCATTTTTTATTTATGTCAGGATATTGCGGTGAGGGTCATTCGAGTCCCCGGGAATGTGCAACTTCGGGATACATCATAAATAAAAGGAAGCCTCTTCCTGTTCATAAAAAAATAACCGCCGGATAGTTCCGGCGGTGTTTTTTTGTGCCAAATTTCTCCGGGGAGAAATCTGGCGGGGTCGACGGGATTCGAACCCGCGGTCTTCGCCTTGACAGGGCGACGTGTTAAACCAGGCTACACCACGACCCCGCGGTACAAATATATTAGCAAAAACGAACGGGGGAATGCCAGAAAAATATTCGGCTCCGTCGTGGCGTTAACTTTGTAGAATGAGAATATGAGGAACATGTTCCGGCTTTCCGCCCTGCTTCTTCCCGTTCTCCTTTGCGCCCCGGCGGCCGGCGCGCCGGCCGGCCTTTCGGCCCCGCAGAAGGCCCGCGCCGACATGCTGATAAGCGTATTCGAGAACGCCACCACGGAGCTGCAGTACGGCTACGTGGAGGACCTGCACGACGGGCGCGGCTACACCGCCGGCCGCGCCGGCTTCTGTTCGGGGACCGGCGACCTGGTTGAAGTGGTGCGGCGCTACGCGGCGCGCAAGCCGGCGGCCCCGCTGGCCCGCTTTTTGCCGCGGCTGGAGACGCTGGCCGCGCACCACGACGATTCCACCGCCGGCCTTTACGGCTTCCCGGCCGCCTGGCGCAAAGCCGCGGCCGACCCGCTTATGCGCGCGGCGCAGGACGAGGTTTCCGACGAACTTTATTATCTGCCGGCCATGAAGCTGGCCGGCGAGCTGGGGCTGGCCAGGGCCTTCTCCCGCGCGGCGCTTTACGAGGCCGCCATACAGCACGGCCTGGGCGACGACCCGGACGGCCTGCCGGCCATGGCCGGCCGTGCCTCGGCCGCGGCTAAACCGCCGGCCGGCGGCGGCGACGAGCGCGCCTGGCTGGGGGAGTTCCTTAAGGTGCGCCTTGCTACGCTGCAGCACGCCAGCGACCCGGCTACCGCGGCGGCCTGGGCCGAATCCGCCGGCCGGGCCGAGGCGATGCTGAAGATCTTCGATTCCGGCAATATGGACCTGGAAGGGCCGCTGAAGGTGGCGCCTTACGGCGACAGTTTTACCATCCCCTGAACCCGACCAGTAAAAAGGAAAAGGCCCGGGTTAACCGGGCCTTTTCTTTTTGCGGCGGGCCTTATATGTGCAGGAAGGCCCTGACCGGCGCGAGGAACGCGGTGAACATGGCGCGCGCGTCGGACAGCGCTATGGCCACGCCCATCAGCGACTCGCCGGCTATGAAGCCGGAGCTCACCGGCACTATGTACTTCTCGGCCGCGGCCTTGTTCTTGCGCTCCAGCACCAGCGCTATCAGGCCGCCTATGAACATCGACAGCGAGTTGTAGAACGGTATCACCATCGACAGGCCCAGGCCCATGGCCGAAGGTATGTACTTGCGGTGCTTGGGGAAGACCAGCTCCAGGCAGGGGATGGCTATGCCTACCAGGCCGCCTATGATCATGCCGTTTGCGGCCGCCGGGTGCAGCGAGCTTATGCCGTTGGAGAGCAGCTTGGCCACAGCGGCCCACACCTGCGCCGACGGGGCCGGCCACTGGTCGGAGCCCAGCACTGAGGCGTCGGGCACCAGTATGTAGAAGGCTGGCACCACCACCAGCGTGCCGGCGAAGATGCCGAAGAACTGAGCGAGGAACTGCTGGCGCGGATTGGCGCCCAGCAGGTAGCCGCTCTTCAGGTCGGTAAGCAGGTCGGCGGTGGAACCGGCCGCGCCCGCCGTGACAGAGGCTGTCATCAGGTTGGTGGTCATGTTGGACGGGGCCAGCACGCCGAAGGTGAGCTGGGTGATCTTGCCCATGGCGCCTATTGGTGTGATGTCGCTCTCTCCGGTGGCGCGGGCGGCCACCATGGCCAGCACGAAGGTGAGGGACACGGCTATAAGGCCCATCCACCAGCTGGTGCTGAAGGCGTAGTGCAGCACCAGTATGCAGCCCAGGCCGGCCACCGCTGTGCCGGTTAGGAACCACGCCGAGGGTACCTCTATGTGGGCCATGGGGTCCTCGGGGGTGTCCTTGCGGGGATGGAGCATATTGGTGATGCCGCCGAAGGCGCGCACTGCGGTGCGCCACTGCAGCGTGAACATGAACAGGCCTGACGTCACCATGATGGCGGCGCCGCACCATACGCTCCACTGCATGATGGCGCGGTAGCTGAGCCTGGTCATGTCTATGGCGCCCATGCCGGACACCCACGGCGCGAGGATGCCGTAGTTTATGGCGGCGCCCAGCATCAGCGACCAGCACATCTTCCAGCCTATTATGTCGCCGGCGGCCACCATAAGGGCGCTGACCTCGAAGGAGATGGACCATTTCTCCAGCGGGTAACCTTTTATCTGGCCGTTGAAAGGCAGGCTGGTCGGCAGCGATAGGCGTATGTTGAAGAAGTTCTTTATGGAGAACCAGATGCCTTTGTCGCGGAGCAGCGCTATGGCCGCTCCGGTGAGGCCGGCCAGGCCCATGGCGCGGGCCTTCTCGGAGGCTTCCTCTCCCTTGGCGTGCAGGCTCTTTAGTGTTTCGGCTGCGGCTATGCCGCTGGGGAACTTGAGCTGCTCTATGTTTATCATCTGTCGCTTCATCGGTATAGCTATGAACACTCCGAGCGCAGCGAGACAGATAGTCCACAATGAAAGTGTGAGCCAGGGCAGATGTGTGCCTGTGATAATTAGATATGCCGAGATAGCCGAAGTCATTGTCCCGCCGGTCGAGTATCCCGCCGAAGACGCGGTGGACTGCATGCAGTTATTCTCGAGTATCGTCATGTCGCTCTTGAACATGAACGGCAATAGCGCCATCAGGGTCTTCCAGATGGTGTATGAGAGGATACAGGCTGTGATGGCTACGCCCAACCCCCAGACCGTTTTAAGCCCTATGTAAAGGTTGGCGAGAGACATGAACCCGCCTAGTAGTGCACCCATTACGATGGAACGTACGGTCAACTGCTTCATCGTGTCGCCCTGGTAAACTTCCTTGTACCATTTTATTTCTGCGTCTTCGGGGCCTATCCCTGCCACATGTGGGACTTCTTTGGGTTCGTCTATAAGCTCGATTTCACCTTCAGACCGCATCTCGTCAAGCGGAAGATCATCGCGATTTTCTTTAGTCATTTTTATATGCCCTCTCCCCTGAATTTGTGAAAAAATAGGCGCGGTGTGTCAGATCTGTGCCGGTTTTAAGTTTATGGCTGCTTCTAGAACGCATGTCATACTGCGCGTGTCTGGCTCGCAATATGGAACCGCAAGCATACATTAAAGATATTTTTACGTCCTACGCGCTTGTGATGCTCACAATCTACTATAAAGAGGTTCGATTCGTCTATCCGTTATGAAGCACCATATATTGAAGGCGCATGTTATGCCCTCTGTTGTGTAGCTCTAGTTCGTGGGAGCATTCCGTCCCACAGGTTCTTCTTCAGGGGATAGTTCAAGTTTTGTGATTTGTGGCATTGCAACAACTGACAGACGTTTCCAGCGTCCGGTATAGTAATATGCCGATGATGCTGCAAGGCCGCATAGCCACGCCACCGGCGTTCCCCACCAGATACCGTCGGTGGCCAGACTTCTTGAAAGAAAAACAGAGAGCGGGATGCGTATCAGCCATAGCGAAAGTATGGACACTATCATCGGGATGAACGTATCCCCGGCTCCGCGCAGTGCCCCGTTAATCACGAACATGGCTGAAAAGACTATGTAGAACCCACCCACGATGGTCAGATAATGCGAACCTATAGTGACTACCACAGGGTCAGGGTTGAAGGTGGATATCAGGCGTCCCCCGAAGATCACTACTGTCAGCGTGATCAATACAGAAGTGAGGCAGGAGATGTAAAGAGAATTCCTAAGCCCCCTCTTAACACGTTCCATCCTGCCTGCACCGATGTTCTGTCCTACAAAAGTGGAAATGGCTACAGAGAGACTCATTGCCGGCATGACAGCGAACATGTCGACGCGGCCGGCTGCGGTATATGCTGCCACAGCATCAGTGCCGAAACCGTTAACTACGCGGGTCAGTGCCATCATCCCGGCCGACACCATAACTTGCTGGACTCCGGAGGGTAAGCCTATTTTAAGACTTCTGATGAGTATGTCCCTGTCAAATACCGGGTCAAGAATGTGCAGTCGTAGCACTTCGTGAGTCCGGTTTAGATAGAAACATATCGCCAGTAAGGCCGTGCCTTGCGCCAGGATCGTCGCCCAAGCCGAACCGGCCACGCCCCAGCCGAATTGTTTGACGAAAAGTACCGCCAACGCAGCGTTGAGTATCGCTGAGAATATCAGGAAATACAGCGGCGTTTTCGAGTCGCCGAGGCCGCGTAAAAGCGCACTGGTGGAAATATAACCGAATAGGAAGATAAAACCTGAGAAAGTGATGCGCAGGAAAAGCAGCGCTTGGGAAAATATTTCGGGCGGCGTATTTAAAAGTTCGAGCATGTCGCGGGCAAATATTATGCCTGCCACGCTTATCCCCAGCGACGCGATGAAGATAAACACATAGGTCGTGCCCACGATGCGGCGGACCTTCGCCATGTCCTTGGCGCCGAAGGATTGAGCAATCAGTATCGAGAATCCTGTCGTGGAGCCTATTATCAGGGATACCAGCAGGAATATTATCGGGAAGCTGGCTCCGACCGCGGCTAGCGCGGATTTCCCGGCCACGCGTCCCACGATTACACTGTCTATAATATTGTAGGATTGTTGGAATACGTTGCCTATCAGCATCGGCACCGTGAAATTCCAGATAGCTTTCCCTTCGTCGCCCGACGTAAGGTCTTTCATCCGGGATTTTCCATGACCTTCTTGATCTTTTCCGGGGATAACAGCTTTTCAAGCAATTCCATGTTGGGTTCAATCTCTTTTGTTTTAAATCCTCTGATCATATTTCCGATAACGCTCTCAAAGATTTCACTGTCCATGTGGCCGGACAGTTGATCTTTTTTTCTGAGGAACAGCGCCAGTGTGTCCGTAAGGATGGCTTTCCTGATCCTCAGAACAGTATCTCTCGAGCTCTGACTGAAATATCTGACATCGCCCGTAACCGCCTTATTGGTAAATCCGTTCTTTGAATGCCTTCTGTACGCCGCCAGTGGAGCATAAATTATGCAGCTTCCTCCAATCAAATGCGCAAAACTGCTAAGCAGGTAATCCGCACAGTATTTCCAGTGTTCAAGGACATCGCCAAAATCGAAAAAAGCAAGAGCGCTTTTTCTGAACATGAGATTGCTGGTCGGACCCCAGTGCCATCCTCCGAATTTATGGGTTTTCACGCTGAGAACTTTGAGAGCAATACTGCCCCCGGAGAACGTTCTCGAATTTACCAGAGACTTTAAGTCTTCGAACTTGAGGGAGAGAATATCGTGTTCATCCTGTCTGGGCATTTGCGGCGACGCGATGCTGCGGAGCGTATGGATTTCGCCGTTATCATCTATCTCTATCTGCTGGGAAACGGTCATTGCGACGCTTGTTCGTAGATGCGCGTTTATATGTGTGTTAACGTAATCCGGTAAAATAATGTCGTCCGCATCTACGAACCCGATAAAAATCCCCGACGAGTGGTTAAGACCAGTTAGGAATCCGGCCAACTGCCCATGGGTTTCTTTGTTCTTTATGAGCGTAAAAGTGATATCGGAGTTCTTGTTCTTCTCTATAAAACTCTCTATCTTGCTGGCAGAGTCGTCCGTGGAGCAGTCATCGACGATTATGCATTCTATGCGGCGGTATGACTGGACCAATATTCCGGCGAGGCATTCTTCTATGAATTCACCGTAATTGTAATTCGTGACAACTATACTTACCAAAGGGAGTTTGATCATGTTTTCTCTCTTTCCTGTGCCCCGGCCAATGTGCGTGTTCCCGCCGGTCTGCCCGATCACACAAAGCCACGATACTTTTAACTTTACTCATCATAGCGCGAATCTTTATTCCCATGCAAGTCGGAAACAGTGCATGGCAGTGGAACTTGCAGGGACGAGGTCTTTAACGCTATCATTATATTTATCAGATTAGGGACCCAGGTTTTAAATATCTCAAATATTCATCCGATAGGGGCGGGGAAACATCAAAATTATGGGAGATAGGGAGCAGAAGTCAGGAGAATTTCCTTTGTCCCAGGTTGAAAGGCTTATAGCGCTTAATGCGCGCTATCGGGATGCTTTGTCCCGTAGGAAAGAGGAAGGATTTATTAAGGAGTATCTCAAGGGGTTCAAGAAATTTTCCATAGATTCGGACCCCCAAAGAAAGCTTACCTTTGTGCCATTCCCGATGCTTTTCCCGGCTTCTTTTGTGGATGAGATGTCCACAGCCGGCGAAACGCTTTTGAACTGTCAGCGCAAGATCATTAAGAATTATATAGGGCGTTACACCCGGGAGGAGATATGCCGCCGCTTGGGGCTCGGTCCTAAAGTCGTTCCGTATATGGACTGGGACATGCTTGTTTCCGATACTTCTCCGGTAGTCCGTTTCGATTTCTTGTTTAATGCCGCTGGTTCTTTGTCGTTTTGTGAGTTTAATGTAGATACTTCCGTAGGCGGAGCCGAATCCTACCGGATAGCGGAACTTTTTATGGAGTACAGCCCTCCAGCGGCCGCTGACATACTCCGGCCCGGTGGATATGTCCATCACCCATATGAGGATCTGGCTAGGATGCTGGAGGATCGTTGCGAACGGTTTAATGCCGACAGAGTGGTCTTTCTCGGATGGGATTTGAAAGACGTGTATTGTCTCGGCTGGGACACCATATTAGCCAAAGTAAAAGAGGAACTTCCATCTCGAGAGGTCGTGCTGCTGGACAGAGAGTCGTATCTGGCGGATATACGTCAGCGGAGCGCGGCTGGCAATGAACATAAGGATGTCGTTTACCGGATATTCATCTGGCCGCAGGTAATGAACGATCCGTTTTTCCTCGAGGCCGTTCGTTCCAATTCCTTCTGCACTGTTACCATGTTCGAGTCTTTGCTGCTGTTGAGCAAGGTCTGGTTCGCCCTTTTCCACGAAGCGGATACCAAAGAGCTGCTTTCTTCCGAAGATCTTCTCTGCATAGAAAGATATATCCCAAGGTCGGTCGTGGTGACCGAGGAAAATATCGCTGGGCTTCTTAGAGATAAAGGCCGCTATATGTTCAAGGAGGCTTTTTCATTCGGAGGGGCCGGGGTTATATCGGGCAGAGATCTGGATGAAAGAACGTTCGCCGGTACTTTTGAAAAGGCGTCGCCTAACAGGTGGATAGCGCAGGAGTTCCTTCCGCAACCCGAGATCCCTGTAATGACCGGAGATGACCTGTCTGTAATGCGCCAGAAAACGGTTTTCGGTCTCTATGGCTTTTCCGGGCGATATTCCGGTTTGCTGGTAAGGAGCGGCACCGATTCCGACGTGCTTAACGTCAAAACGGGCGCTTCCATGGGGTGGACGCTCGCACTGGAAGACAAAGACGCGGCCGCTTTGATTGATTCATTAGAAAGGCCCGAGCATAAGACGGCACTATGAAACCTAAAATCACCCGGTTCATACTTGACCAGATAAAGAATAAGGCCGTTTCCAAAAGTGACGCCGTCGATCTGCTTAAAGAACTGCAGTCTGCTGATACCGGCGGACATAAGCCCGTTGCGGTTATAGGCATCGGTTGCAAACTTCCTACAGGGGATGGATACCAGGAATTCTGGACGGCCTTAAGGAGCGGTATCTCGCATATCGCCCCTTTGTCCGGGGAACGCCGGAAGGACATCGAGCCGTTCTTAAAGAATCCCATGACCGCTGACCTTCTGCTGGGCGTAAGGGGAGGACAGCCTGTAGCGGAAAGTTCCTGGCGCGTCGGTGGATATCTTAAGCGTATAGATGCTTTCGATGCCGCTGCTTTTCGTATCGCTCCTTCGGAAGCCGCGTTAATGGAGCCTTCTCAACGCATAATACTTCAAGTCGCTTTTGACGCGTTCGAAGACGCCGGATTCTCCATGCGGAAGGTCAAAGGGACCAGAACGGGGGTTTTTATAGGAAGGGACCATTCTCCTATGGCCCTGTGGCCTAACTACAACGACCTTCAGGAAAGCCGGGACGCCCTTTCCGCCACGGGCTCGTGGACGGGGGTATTGGCCAGCCGTATTTCGTATTGTTTCGATCTTACCGGCCCGGCGATAGTCGTGGATACCGCGTGTAGTTCAGGGTTGGTCGCAATACACCAGGCCTGCCGGGCGCTGCGCGGAGGAGAATGCGGGATGGCCCTCGCCGGCGGGATACATGTGTCGCTGGCCCCATGTTCGTCCGGCGATGAATCGCTGTCCCTCGTGGAATCTCCTGATAACCGTGTCCGCCCTTTCGACCAAAATGCTAATGGTACGGTGTGGGGAGACGGCGCTTGCGTTTTTGTCCTGAAAACTCTGGAGGCTGCCAGACGGGACGGGGACCCGATCCATGCCGTTATACTTGGAAGCGCCATTAACAATGATGGCGCTTCCAACGGGTTGACCGCGCCTCGGCTGGAGGCACAGACAGATGTGATCCTGCGCGCTTGGGACGACTCTGGAATAGCTCCGGATAAACTTTCATATATCGAAGCCCACGGAACCGGTACGGGCATTGGTGACCCTATCGAAATAAAATCACTTACGGAGGCTTTCCGAAAGTTCACCGCAAAGAAACAGTTCTGTGGAATAGGGTCGGTCAAATCCATGATCGGGCATCTGGTCTCGGCTTCCGGTGCCGTTTCCATGCTGAAAGTGATCCTCGCCTCGAAGAAAAAGATGCTGCCTCCGACCCTTTGTTTCGAAGAACCTAACGAATTGATAGATTTCCCTGAATCACCACTTTACGTCGTCGACAGGCTGACAGACTGGAACAGCGCTGAACCCCTGCTGGCTGGTGTCAGTGCCTTCGGTTTCAGTGGGACCAATTGCCATGTGGTGCTGCAGGAGTGGCGTGAAGAACAGCCGAAGGGAAAACGTCCCGTGGCCTCTCCCGCGAACGTTTTTCCTTTGTCGGCCAGGACGGATGCTCTCTTAAAGGAAACGGTCCGGGCATGGATCGCCTATCTGGATTCTGGTCCTGAAGCCGACTTTGAGCAACTTTGCTTTTCAGCCCAGATGGGGCGCTCCGACGGGCATGCACGATTCGCCGCTGTCGCTGCGTCAATAGATGAACTGCATGCGGTTTTGAAAAGGTTCGTTCGTGGAGAAAGCCCGGGCGGAGCGGGTGTGTACTTTAGCGGCAATGCCTCAAGGTCCTCCTCGGTGAATGATGGCGGGTCGGCCCTTCGAGACGAAACCCGTCTATGGGCCGAGGAACGCCTTTCCGGGAATCCTGGGAAGGGACTGGAGCTGGGGAAGGAATATGTGAACGGAAAAGAGATCTCCTGGCGGGACCTTTATAAAGATCCACCTCAAGTCGTACATGTCCCAGTCACTTCCCGGGACCAGACCAGGAGATGGTTCGACGAGGATGCGCCGCGTGCCTGGGCGCGCAGATTTTCCGCTCTTACCGCTCAGACGGACAGCTGTAAGGAAGATGAATTCGTTCCCAGGGGGCTGATAAGCCGTCGTCTGCTTGGCTCTAAAGACGGAGAATATTATGAGGTGCGCCTTTCCTCTTCCAAAGATTGGGTCCTGATGGATCATAGGATAGCCGGGAAGTGCGTAGTTCCTGGGACTGCGTGGCTGGATGTCGCATGTCAACTCGGGAACATATATTATTCGTGGCCGCAGGTAACGCTGCAGGATGTTTCTTTCCTCTCTCCCTGTGTCATAGAAGAGGGGGAAAGTCGCGACGTCCAGGTATATGTTTCGGAAACCGCGACTTCTGAACTTTCTTTCACTGTTTATTCCAGGTCGGGGAGCGGGATATGGATCGAGCACGCTTCCGGAAAAATATCTCGATGCAGTTCCGATTCGGAGGTTCCGGCTGCGGCAGTTGGACTTAAGCGGCCTGGCGGGAGTCGAAAACAAACCGCTCCAGCCTCCGTGACGCATGGGGCATTTACGTTCGGGCCTCACTGGGACAACACCGGCGCTAGGTGGCAGAAGGACGGCTACTATATCTCCGAGATATTCCAGCCTGCGGATTTTTTGTCGGAACTGGGGCAATTTATCCTCCATCCCGCCCTGATGGATTCTGCATGCAATGTGTTCTCACAAGACTTCGGGGAAAGCACATTTTTACCGCTGCATTTTGAAAGGATTGAGATTTTTAAACCGCTTCCCGCACATTTTTTTACCGTGGTCAAACACTTGAGCGCCGCACGGAACGGTGCCATTAGAACTTTTGAGATAACTGCGGTGGATGATGATGGAAAAGCGATTTTCAGGGTCGAGAAGTATCACCTGAAGCGTTGCGAAGAGCCCAACATGCTAGTGGCGCAGCGGACGCCGGTCTCGAAACTCAGGTGGGTACGCAAGGCCGGTGAGGCCACTAAAGTCGCTCCGGCCTCAGGAACGGTGGCTGCCGTAGTTGGCGCGTCGCCGGCTGCGTTCAAAGGACTGAAGGAAAGCCTATCGCGTCTCGGCGTGTGCGTAATTGAAGTTCCAGCACACTACGGACCGGAGGTCCAGGATGGAGAATTTGCCAGGGCCGGGGCTTTGCTGGCTGATCTTATCATTAAAGGAGATGTTTCCAATCTTATATATGCGGAACCTTTAACCCGTCAGGACGCGCGATTAACCGTCGAGGATGTCTCGCGAAGGCTTCGCTACGCTATGGGGTTGATGACCGGATTCGCCGCAGAATGGGAGCGCCGGAAAAGTCAGAAGACGCTTTCCATTGCGATGCTTACTAAAGAGGGTTTTCGCATTGATGCGTCGGACAAGTGCCATCATCCCGACGACGCCGTCTTGGCCGCGTTCGTTCAGGGGCTAGAGGACGAACTTTCCAATCTGGGCTGCCGCAGGATAGACATTGGCGGAGTTCTTGACTGGGACGCAGTCTGTCGTGAGATCTTTGCCGTAAATGAAACGTTTAACTCTGCTCTGCGTGGTCGGACCTTATTCTTGCCGGAACTTTATCTTTCCGAAGCCTCATCTCCTTCTGTCGCTCCGGTGCTTGATAAAAAAGGGATCTACCTGGTCACGGGTGGGTTTGGTGGTATAGGGCTTAAGGTAGCCCAAAGTCTTAAAAAGTGGGGGGCAGTGAACATAGCTTTGATAGGCCGCACCAAACCCGCTTGGCTTACGGCCGGTTCGGTGGCCGACGACCGAATGAAACGGTTCAAGGAACTGTCTTCGTGCTGCAATATAGAGCAGGTGTACTGCGATATATCCGACGAGCCCACATTCAGGGAGAGCCTTGATGTTTTGCGGAAAAAATATGGCCGGGTCAGCGGCGTCGTACATTGTGCGGCATCGCTCTCTAAAAAGACCCTGCTGAACGCCTCCCTCTCCGAGTTGATGGAAAGTCTTCGCGCAAAAGTTAACGGCACCATAATATTGGACAGGCTTACCCGCGGAGACGCTCCCGGGTTATTTGTCATGTTCTCCTCTGTCGCGTCCCTTGTGGGCGGAGTTGGCGGAACTGATTATGCTGCCGCTAACGCTTTTCTCGACGCTTTCGCGGACTACCGAAATTCGTCCGGGGGGCTGAGAACGCTGGCCTTCAATTGGCCTTTGTGGAAAGATGTCGGGCTTGGAAAACTATTCCCGCATCTTGAAACTGAGGGAACTTTCGGAGCAATATCCGAGGTCGAGGGCTTGGACGTCTTCGAGCGCGGTATCGCTTCCGATGAGGCCCGTCTGGTGGTCGGCCGCCTTAACGCCGGGGTGTCCAATCATTATTTCCTTACGGACCGTTTTCATTCACAGTGCTTGGCAAAAAACATAGGGGCGGAGCGAACTAACGCGGCACGAACGGTCGCTGCGGTTGTCATGAATGCCGCTTCCCTTACGCAAATTCAGAAAAAAACCGCATTACTTTTCGCGGAAGCACTGGGATTGAACGAAATAGATATAGACATTCCCCTGCATGACCTAGGAGGGGATTCTATAGTCGCCACGAAGATACATGCCCTTTTAAGGCGTGACTTCGGCAACAAGGTCAGCATATTGGACCTGTCGTCCAACCCTACCGTACGGGATGTCTGCCGTATAATAGCCCCCGAGGCCGGGAAGGGAGAGAAAGCATGACCAGTACGGCGAACTGGTTGCAAAAGATCGGGAACCCGCAGGCCCCCACCATGCGGCTTGTTTGTTTCCCTCATTCTGGCAGTGGCCCGGGGATTTTTTCGAAATGGTCAAAGCTCTTCCCGGAATATGTCGAAATCTTTGCCGTTCATCTTCCGCATCGCGAACGCCGTTACCTTGAACCTGCGGTGACGGGCTTTTCTGAAGTAGCAGATGCAGTAATAGCGGAACTGGCCGGGATGCCGTCCCTGCCTACGGCGTTCTATGGCCATTCCCTCGGGGCCATTCTCGCCTTTGAAACCGTCAGAGAGTTTGAAATGAAGGGCTTGCGCCCGCTCGGCTTTTTCGCTGCAGGCCGGCGCGGTCCTAGGAAGAGCGATCCGCAAGTGGATATATCTAAGATTTCTGATGAAAAGTTGTTGGAAGGTCTTGCCGGGATATATGGAACGTTCCTGGACAGGACCCCCGGCGCCTTAGATAAATTTTATGTCATCCCCATACGCGATGACATAGAACTATCGCAGAATTACCGCTACAAGGTTTCACACTCGCTCTCTTGCCCTATTACTGTTTTCTGCGGGGCCATGGATGCCGCCGTGGATGTAAAGGACGCTGGATGCTGGATGGACGAAACTTCAGGGGCTTTCCGTCTGCGTACGTTCCCCGGCGGACATTTTTTTGTGCACGACCATGTCTCTTCGGTGGCGGCAGAGATCTTTCATGATCTCTGCGCCTGGACCGCACAGGAGGAAGGATAGATGCCTTACCAGCCCGAGGATATAGCCAAATGCGTCATTGACGCTGTCAACGATATCAGGCCCTTTGCCCCCGGCCTGAAGAGTGTGGAGCTCATGGATGATACCGTTATATTCGGGGAACACGGGGCGCTCGACTCCATACGGCTTGTACATTTGATAGCCACCATAGAAGAGCTAATAGAGGACAGGTTCAACCTGGTCATCACGCTGGCGGACCAGAACGCCTTTTCCAAGGCCAAAAGTCCTTTCCGGACGGTTCGTTCACTTAGCGAATACGTGACCGGGCGGGTTAATGAAAAGGCATAAATGAGATATGAAGATTTGAAACAGCGTTTCTGTGAATACGGCGGCCGACCTGCCATGGTCTCCGGGACCTCCAGCATTTCCTATGATTGTCTTCTTCAGAAGATAGAGGAACGCTATTCGGAACTATGCGCTTTCGGCCGCCTAGTCCCAGGGAGCGTTGTTGCCCTGACCGGCGATTTCGATTTCTCTACTGTCATCTCTCTTTTCGCGCTGATAAAGCTGGAGTGTATAATCGTCCCTTTCTGGCGTAACTTGCGGGAAAAGAACGGGACGCTGGCGGAACTTGCCGGAATAGATGCCGAGGTGGTCTGCGGCGAAAACGGGATAACCGTCGTGGAAACTTCTCGCCCATCCGTGAAGCACCCGTTATATCTGGAACTACTTCGGCTGCGGCAGCCCGGCCTGGTTCTATTCTCATCTGGTTCTACGGGGACCCCTAAGGGGATAGTCCACAATCTGCAGCCCATACTTGATAAATTTGTCACCCGGCGACCGCCGGCTGTGACCCTCGGGTTCCTGCTTTTCGACCATATCGGAGGCCTCAATACACTGTTCCATACGCTGTTCAACGGTGGCTGTTTTATTACGCTTCCGGACAGGCGCCCGGAGACAGTGCTTGCCGCTATTGAGCAGCACCAGGCCCAGATACTCCCCACGTCTCCTTCTTTTTTGAGTCTTTTGCTTATCAGCGGTCTGATGGGGAAAAGATCTTTGAAGTCCCTCCGCTTGATCACCTATGGGACAGAACCAATGCCGCAGTATACCTTGCAGGCTATACACGCCGCGCTACCGGAGATCAAGCTTCAGCAAACTTATGGCATGTCGGAGTTGGGGATACTCAGCTCAAAGTCGGAGAACAGCGAAAGTCTGTGGGTGAGGATAGGCGGCAGGGGGTTTGAAACGCGCGTCAGGGAAGGCATACTACAGATAAAAGCCGCGTCATCCATGCTCGGCTATCTGAACGCTCCGTCACCGTTCACCGCTGACGGATGGTTCATTACTGGCGACTTGGTGGAACAAAGGGGGGAATTCTTCCGCTTCCTTGGCAGGAATTCCGAGGTTATAATAGTGGGTGGCGAGAAGGTATTCCCGCTGGAAATAGAGAACGTTCTGTTGGAGATGAAGAATATTTCGCAGGCTGCCGTTTACGGAGTCCCCAATGCCCTGTTGGGACAGGTGGTCTGCGCTGACCTCGTCCTGCTGGAGCCAGAAGACCGGCAAACCTTAAAAAAAAGGGTCAGGCTGGAGTGTCTGGCGAGACTGGCTCCGTTCAAGGTCCCGGTTAAATTAAAGGTGGTTCCCGCAGGCCTGATAAGCGAAAGATTTAAAAAAATACGGGCTGCCGAGGGTAGATGATGGCAACGCGAACATATAAATGCGCCAGGGTCCGAGGGGTCTCCGTATGTTCCCCGAGGGTATTAAAGAAGATCTCTGAGGAGGAAAGACTTTTTTCCGGCAAGCCAGGAGCGGCGCAAGTGCTTGAGAACATTGTCGGGTTGGGCGCCAGATACATAGCTCCCCCCGGCGTAACGGCCCTGGATATGGGGGTGTCGGCCGCGGAGAGCCTTATGAAGAAGCTGGCTATTCAGCCAGCCGGCATCGATGCTGTCCTGTTCGTCACACAGACACCCGACAATATGGGGCCTTCCAATGCTGCGCTTCTGCACGCCAAACTCGGTCTTGCTCCGGATTGCGCGGCCTTGGACGTGAATCTTGGCTGTTCGGGCTACGTCTATGGCCTTTGGTTGGCTTTCGCTATCCTTTCCTCGGGTGGTGCCGGCGGGGTGCTTCTTGTTACCGGCGATACGCTCAGCCGGCATGTGCCGCTTTCGGACCCGGAAAACCATGTCCAGTTCGGGGATGCCGGCTCCGCCACTTATATAGCAGCGGAGCCGGGATCCCCGGCGGCGCGCTTCAGTCTGAATACCGATGGGCGTAGGGCCGGGCTTAGTATTATGCCGTTAGGATCCAGCTCCGCCACCATGGAAAATTCCTCTTCAAAACTTGTGATAGATGGGAAAGGGCTTTTCGATGCATCTATATCGTGCGAGGCCGAAGCGATAGCCGGAACACTCGCGGATTCCGGCACCGCCATTGACGGTGTGGATTATTATTTTTTTCATCAGGCCAATAAGTTCGGTATCAGAACCATCTGCCGCAAACTCGGAATCCCTATGGAGAAAGCTCCGTGCGTAGTCCTCAAGGAATTCGGGAATCAGGGGTCCTCTTCTCTTCCGATGGTGATCTGCGAAGCCTTTAAGAGCAACGACCGTGCGCGCGCGACCACGGTCTTGTCCGGTTTTGGTACAGGGTTGTCATGGGGGGTGGCTCTGCTGGAGTTACCGGACGTCTTTGTTGAGCATCACTTCCTGCTTTCTCGTTGAGCCTCTTCGATCAATCCTTTGCACGATCGGCAAGGCTGCCGTCCTGCTAGGACGAGCAGTTTGTGGAACCTCGCTAATATATCCCGTATCGTCTGCTCTCTGAAAAAATCCTCGCGGTACGCGCAGCGGATTTCCAAGGCGTCATCGTATTCCGTAAGGTACCAGTTTAGATGGAATAGCCCTTCTGCGCGGCGTTCCTTGCGTTTCGCCGTAGGCTTATTGCAGGCGCCCGGAAAGCTCATGTAATTGAACGAAACAGGGGAGAACATGAAGTTCCCCAGGGTGAATTCTCCCTCCATTCGAGTAAGCAGGTTGAACGGAAGCAGTTTTCTGCGGTCAGCCTCGTTGAAAGCTCCGGAACACTGCCTGACGAGATCCGAAAAAGAGTCGTTGAGGTCGACTTTGTGCCGGGTGATCAGCGTGTTTATAAATACCCCCACCATCTCCATAAGGAGCGGGTGGTCCCGGATTATTACGGGGCCGCCTACGACCACATCTGTTTCGGAACACCAATCTGACATCAATGATACGAAGGCGCTGAAGAGTTGCATGTAAGTGGTCGTGCGATTCTTCTTGGCGAGCCCCCTAATGTCAGTCATATCCTCACCAGGGACAACATGCGTGCAGAAACGACAGTTAAGGGAGCCCTTACCTGCGGGGTCGTTGTCGAACGGCAGTTTCAGATATGGGCGCGGCTTTTTTAACAATGTTTTCCAGAAGGATAGCAACGGTGCCGTTAGCTCAAGGTCCCTGAATACCGATTCTTCCCAAACTGAATAGTCATGGTAGGCCAGTTCGGGGGGGGATTGCGGCAGTGTGGCGGCACCTGAAAGGAAGTCATTCAGGGCCTTTTTTATAATGCCCATGGAAAAACCATCGCCGGCTATATGGTGCACCCAGTAGAACAGGCGGAGTTCCCCGCCGGGTCCCCTGGCAAGCAGTGCGCGGAACGGGAGTTCGTGCGCTAAGTCGAATTTCAGGGACTCTGTGCGGAATTCAAGCCCGTCCATATCCGCCGCCACCGTGCGATCAAGGATTTTCAGCGGCAGCGGGAATTGGGTGAGCACTTTTTGACGGACCTCGTCGCCGTTGCGGATGAACTTCGTTCTCAACGCCGGGTGGCGTATCAGCAATGCCTTTACCGCCGCATGTACACGGGCCTCGGATATCCCTTGCGGGATGGTGATGCTGTCTGAAATCGTCAGCAGGTCGGTGTCCGTTTTTAGACTGTAGACTTTCCAGAACCTTTTTTGCGCATAGGATAAAGGATAATTACCGGCTTCCGCCGCCGGCCGTAACGGGTATTTCTCGAATATGTCGTTCAATAAGGCGTTTTCCGCAGTTTCGTGCCTGTCTTTGGCCGGGCCATGCTCAATATAAAGCGCCAAGGCGCGACAATCCGGATTTTCCGTGATAGAGGATATATTTATGCGGATGCCGAGCCGCTTGAATATCATACTGGCGCATTGCGCGAGCAGGATGGAATTACCTCCTAGCTCGAAGAAATTGTCCAGCGCTCCGACCGGTTTGCGACGCAGGAGTTCCTCGAAGATGCCCGCCAGGTGCTTTTCGAGGATAGTGGCGGGAGGGACATATGCTCCCTCTTGAGAGGCAGGTATGTCCGGCAGCCCTTCTTTGTCCAGTTTTCCGCTGGGAAGCGTGGGCATATCTTTCAGGCGCATGAACCGGGATGGGCAGTATGCCTGCGGTAACTTCCCACGTAAAAAAGCTCGAAGTTCTCCGTTCTCAAGTTCCCGGTCCGAGGTATAATAGCCCAGCAACTGGTCCGTCCCGGACGGCGTTTTAACCGCCTGCACAGCGGCCGAAGTTACGCCGGGGAAGCCGG
>JACCEE010225407.1_pt1 | contig 20843 bp, 21 predicted proteins | sample 7449931 | NCBI WGS metagenome assembly JACCEE01 (sample SAMN15323457, study PRJNA562643) | freshwater metagenome | isolation source: river surface water | place: USA:Blue River Watershed | collected 2017-08-19 | reverse complement strand
TTGGAGCTGGTGATGGGACTTGAACCCGCAACCGGCTGATTACAAATCAGCTGCTCTGCCAATTGAGCTACACCAGCGAATCTGTTTATTATAATCTAACTTTTAGTGTATTTTCAATCAAAATTTAACTCAAATTGTTAACAGCTTTTAAATTAAATATAACACTTTATTTTTTAACACTTTTTATAATACCGGTACTGAACAAAATAACCAACCAATCTTAGCTAAGGTTTCCCAAGCATTTCCAGCTTGCTGTCCTTTAATTTGTTGATCAGCTAAAGTATTTAACTGCATAATTTGATGTAATTGCGTTAAGCTCAAACGATTTAATGCTTCATTAATCAATTGTTTACGTTTATCCCAAATCATCCATTTTCTAAAAATAGGGTCTTTATAAGTGGTCGTTTTTAACTCAATTAACGCTCTGGTATCCCGACTAAATGCCCAGAGAATAACCGTTGAAGCCGTGCCTTCTTGTTGTAAAATTTGCAAAATTCTGGTGACACGATTCACTTGTCCCGCTAAAGCGGCTTCCGTTAATTTAAACACATCAAACCGCGCACTGTCAGCTACGGCATTTTCCACCATCGCAGTGGTCAATTGCCCCGTACCATGTAAAACATAAAGCTTTTCAACCTCTTGAGCAGCTGCAAGCAAATTTCCTTCAATTCGACTCGCTAATAATTTAATGCCCGCAGATTCAACGTGCAGACCGCGCCGTAATAAACGTTGTTGCAACCACTGCAATAAAAATTGTCCCTCCAAAAGGTTACTACTAACAATAGCTCCGCGTTGATCAACGGTTTGTATCCATTTACTTTTAAGTGTCGCACTATCCAATTTTGCCGAACTGATTAACAATAAAGTATCAGTTGGTAACTCTTGACAATAAGCTTGAATCGCCTTGCCGGCTTCGGCAGAAACTTTAGCCGTTTGAATGCGTAAATCAATCAGTTTTTTATCCGCGAAAATAGAAATACTATCGGCAGTAAAAGCTAATTGTCGCCAATCAAAACGACTGTCAACGGTTAAAATTTCTCGAGTTAAAAAACCCGCTTGTTTTGCACGAGATCGAATTAAATCAGCGGCTTCAGTTAATTGCAAAGGCTCGTCGCCTTGTAATAAATATAAAGGTAATAATTTTTGTGATAAGGCGGCTGATAATTCTTGACAAGATAAACGCATAATTAACGGTTATTTCCTAAAGTCGATTGAATTTTGACAACTATACTTTGCACAGCTTGAATCATTAATTCTTGACGAATAAGTTCTTCTTCATTACTTTTTGCCAAAATATCAGTTTGATCATTAAAATAATCGCGTTTAAAAAATAAAGGATAATGATCTAATAATAATTGACCCTTCAGATCATATAATGAAAATTGGATTTGATAGCCTAATTCAAACATATTAGCTCGGCCTGAAGAGCTGATAGAAATAGTACGAATGCTATCTTGTTCCTGATTAAATTGAACAATTAATTGCGCATTATTTGAAGCGTGAACTAAACGAGCAGATGAATTTCTTAAAGCTATTTCAAATTGACGTTGTAAACGCATAGAAGCGGATTGTAAATAAATCGCTGTATATTGAGACGGTAAATCGATTGCCCCTCGTAAATGATAACCGCAACTATTTAACAATAAGATAGCAATTAAAAAAAATCTGCGAAAACTCAACATTTGGGTACATTTTTAAATTGATAATTAATGTCCAATTTTAATCAACCATCCTTCTTCAAGATTACATTTTGTCGCTTTGCCTTTAATTTTAACATTAATTCTAGCCGGCGTATCAATTAAACTTTCAGGTAATTGACCACGAACTATTAATAATTCATTTTTATTTTCTAAATGAATTAAAACTGGAATATTTTTCACCGTAACTTCAATTTGTTTAGGATTAAACGCTTCAAAAACCATAAATGAAAATGCGGAAGCCGGGGATACTTGTGCTAAAGGTTCGGGCTGAATTTTATCAATTTTTGCTTTTTGACAATTCGCACCTACACTAGAATCGTGATGCGTTTTGGGTTTACCGCCATGTTGACTATGATCCATCGCATAACTGTTGTTAAACATCGTTAAAATCATAATAGTTATGATTAAAAATAAATTTTCCAATTTTGACATAATACGAAATAAAAAATTAATTTAATACAAAATAATTGTTGAAACTATTAATATTCTGGCGCAGCTTTTTTAATCGACTTAAATACGGCTTTATAGCACTCGAATTTTTGTTGAATATCATCATGTTTTAAAGTCGTAATATCGATGGTTTGATAAGAACTTTCTGAAGGATTAGGACGCGATGAATAATAAATATATTGTTGTTCATCAATTAATTTAAAAGTATCGCCTTTACCTTTTAATTTTAATTTATCGTGAGGAATAATATAGGAAGTAAATTCTTCACCTTTATAATTCAATAAAACAATAATTAAAAAATCTATTGCTTTGTTAATAAAGTGAATTTTAACCGGTTGATGTGATTCAGCCTCCCAATCCACAGAATCCACTTGTACTCGAATAATTTGATTTGTTTTATCATCTAATACTTCAATATTCCAAGTTTTTTCTGTCGATTCTTCAACCAAACGAGCGCGTTTACCACTTAAACGAATTTCATTTAAGCAATAACTTTTGCCAATTTTTTCGGTACGCATTATTGAATTCCTAATTAAGCTTTAATCACCACGATTTAATTAAATGAATAAAGTGACAATTCAATTATTTAAATATTCTTTAATAAAAGCCGACTGAGTCACATTGAGCATTAATCATAATGCTCAATGTTTTTTTAGATCACAGTAATATTAATTTTCCGCCGTAGTCGGATCAATAATGGTTTTAATTTCCTGAATTTGATTTGCTGGAAATCCGCCTTGTTCTGCATGTTGTTGAATTAACTCTGCATTTGGCGCAATGTAAACACAATAAACTTTGTTATCGGTTACATAACTTTGCACCCATTGAATTTGTGTACCTAATCCACTTAATACTGCACAAGATTTTGCAGAAATTGCTTGTAAATCTTCCGCAGTTAAAGCTCCGGCATTAGGAATTTCACGTTCAATAATAAATTTTGGCATTTAATTCTCCTAAGTTAAATTAATAATAATTACTCTGTCAAGCATAAAAAATACCTGACAGAAATAGATTTAAAAAATTAATGAATGTCTTTCCAATATTCTTTTTTCAGCAAATAAGCAATGACTAAGAACATAAATAAAAAGAACAATACATATTTACCAATACTTTCTCGTTCTACTTGTACGGGTTCGCCGATATATACCAAAAAATTCACCAAATCATTGACGGTTTTATCGAATTCTTCAGCAGATAAAGTACCGGCTTCATCAATCACTAGTTTTTCTAAAACTTTTTGATCACCTTCTGTTTTATAAACTGGCTGTTGCAATCCTTGTAATTGCCATAAAACATTAGGCATTCCCACATCAGCAAATACCGTATTATTTACGCCTAAAGGTTTACTTGGATCAACATAAAAACCTTTTAAATAACTGTATAGCCAATCTGCACCGCGAGAACGCGCAATTAAGGATAAATCTGGCGGTGTTGTGCCAAACCATTTATTGGCATCATGGGCATTCATTGCTGAGTGCATTTGATCATAAATCCTCGCGCCTAACGGAGCAATTTCTTTTAATACCACCTCATCGTCAATATTAAAATCAATCGCAATTCGTTTATAACGAATATGTTTAGCAGAATGACAGCCTAAACAATAAGTGACATATGTTTTTGCTCCACGTTGTAAAGAAGCTTTATCCGATAAATCTATATCAGCATCCTGCAATTCTATATCCGCACTGGCAAATAAACGCAGCGGTAATAGTAATAACATTAAAAGAATATATTTTTTCATCATTACTCCAAACTGGCTTTAATATTTTTTGCCAAACGTATAAATACTTTTGAAATTCCTTGGGGATTTAATTTATAACGTTTAGTGATTTGACCTTCAGCATTTTGTATTTCGATAGAGCTAATCATTTCGGCAAAAATTGCTTTTATTACCGGAATACGTTGTTCCCAAGTAGGCTGCACCGTTAAACGCTCAGGAACAGGTTTAGTTTTTTCCCAACTGGTATAAATTGGCATTAATAAAAAGAAACTAAAATAAAAGGTACTGAAAATCCGAGCGGCAATCACTGCATTTGCAGTTGCAGGTTGTGTACCTAAATAGCCTAAACTTACAAAACTAATAACAAATATTAATAAAGCTTTTTTGAAAATACCGCCACGATAACGAATCGATTTGACCGGACTACGATCTAACCAAGGTAATAAAAATAACACACCAATTGATCCACCCATTGCAATTACGCCGGCAAATTTAAATGGCACCGCGCGTAAAATGGCATAGAATGGCGTGAAATACCAAACTGGTGCAATATGTTCCGGAGTTTTTAACGGATCAGCGGGAATAAAATTCGCGGGTTCTAAAAAATAGCCCCCCATTTCTGGCGCGTAAAAAATAATGCCGGCAAAAAATAATAAAAAGATAGCAACGCCGACAATATCTTTGACGGTGTAATAAGGATGTAATGGAATACCGTCAACAGGTAATAATTGATAATCCGCTAATTGGCTACGTTTATGATAAGGATGAAATTCTGTTTCTACTGAAGCTTTAATTTTTTTAATTTCAATACCATCTGGATTATTTGAACCTAATTCATGCAGTGCCACAAGATGTAAAACCACTAAGAAAATTAAAACTAATGGTACGGCTATCACATGAAAAGCAAAAAATCGATTTAAGGTGGCATCAGAAACGACATAATCGCCGCGAATCCATAAAGCTAAATCATCACCTATTACTGGAATGGCACTAAATAAAGAAATAATCACTTGCGCGCCCCAATAGGACATTTGTCCCCAAGGTAATAAATATCCCATAAAAGATTCAGCCATTAAAGCGACGAATAATAACATACCTAAAATCCACACCAATTCTCGTGGCTGTTTAAATGAACCATACATCAGTCCTCTAAACATATGTAAATACACCACAATAAAAAATGCAGAAGCACCGGTAGAATGCATATATCGCACTAACCAGCCCCAATTAACATCACGCATAATATATTCCACAGAATCAAACGCTAATTTCGCATCAGGTTTGTAATTCATGGTTAATAAAATACCCGTGACTAATTGATTCACTAAAACTAATAAAGCTAATGAACCAAAAAAATACCACAAATTAAAATTCTTAGGCGCGTAATAATGCGCCATATGTTCATTCCATAATTTATTTAATGGGAAACGTTCAAATAACCATTGGCTACATAATTGTATACGATTGGGTTTCATACTTTTTTCTCCTCAGTGTCTTCACCAATAATAATTTGGGTATCGGTAATATAACGATAAGGGGGAATTTCTAAATTCGACGGCGCGGGTACAGATTTATAAACTCGACCCGCTAAATCAAACCAAGACCCATGACAAGGACAGAAAAATCCGCCTTTCCATTTTTCACCTAAATCATGAGGGGCAATTTCGGGACGAAACGTAGGTGAACAGCCTAAATGTGTACACAGACCAACCGCTATAAAAATATCCGGTTTAATCGAACGAACTGGATTTTTGCTAGAAACAGGCTGTTGCGACTCGTTAGACGACGGGTCTAGCAACTGGTCTTCCAGCGTCGATAAAGTTGCTAACACTTCTGGTGTTCGGTGCAAAACCCATACCGGTTTGCCTCGCCAAGCGACTCGCAATAATTGTCCAGTTTCCATTTTACTAATATCGATTTCTACTGGCGCGCCGGCAGCCATTGCTTTAGCACTAGGCTGCATTTGCGATAGAAAAGGGACTGCCAAATAGCCAGTTCCTACAGCACCGACCACAGTTAAAGCGGTGGTAAGAAACTGACGTTTTGACGTATCAACGTCTTCATTTATCATCTGTGATACTCCTGAGTATAGAGGTGTGTTTAGGAATTATGATATTGTTTCTATAGTTTATAGTAATTCCTCTGTAATATAGCTAAATATCTACTGAAAAAACTAAAGCCAGTTGTGAATAATTAAAAAAATAGTTGAATTGCTTAGAATTTTGCCCTTTATAGGTTTAAATAAGCTAACGAATTGATAAACCATAGTGGCTAATTAAACATCTTTTGTCATTTTTCATAAACCAACTTGATGGTAAGCTTGACACCAACTAAGGGCTGTTGATATAAATAACTCAGTTTCTTAGTGTTGTACAAACATGAGTAACACACAACGAATTTAAAATGACTTAAGTGATAAATTTAGCGTTGGCTAAATTGACCAAAATTTTGTGGAGCAGATGAAAATATTTTGCTCATAGTAGATTACACCTAATTTCCTAAGGGGGAATGATGAATAAATCGGAACTGATTGACGCAATAGCTGCTACCTCTGGATTGACAAAATCGGATTCTAATAAAGCTTTAGACGCTTTTCTCGAGGCGGTAACTGTTGCGCTTGGGAAAGGTGAATCCGTTGCTTTGGTTGGCTTTGGTACTTTTTCTGTGAAAGAAAGATCACCGCGTAAAGGGCGTAATCCGCAGACTGGTGAAGAAATTATGATCGAGGCTGCAAAAATTCCTGCATTTAAAGCTGGAAAAACTTTAAAAGATGCGGTAAACTAATGTCTCTTTAGTTAAGTCGGGTGCTTAGCTCAGTTGGGAGAGCATCGCCCTTACAAGGCGAGGGTCGGGGGTTCGAACCCCTCAGCACCCACCAGATTTTTAGGAGTGGTAGTTCAGTTGGTCAGAATACCGGCCTGTCACGCCGGGGGTCGCGGGTTCGAGCCCCGTCCACTCCGCCACTATAGTAAAACCCTGAACCAAATGGTTCGGGGTTTTTTTTTGCACGTCCTTTTCTGAATCTTATCTACGCAAACTTTTTTTAGAGCCACTTTTGTTAAGGATAAAGCCATGCTGTCAAAAATTAGAGAAAAATCCAAAGGCGCATTTTCATGGATATTGTTATTAGTTATTGGAATCCCTTTTACCTTATGGGGAATTGAAAATTACATTCGTGGAGCTTCAGAAAAACCTTTAGCTTCAGTGGGAAATAAAGATTTTTTTCAAAATGATCTGAATCGAGCCTATCAGCAATATAGTCAAAATTTTGCTGGAATGAATATTGATGAAGAAACTGTAAAAAAATATGCATTAGATAAATTGGTTAAAGATGAAGTTTTATTGCAACATGCTGAATCTCAACATTTAGCTATTTCAGATCAAACGGCAAAAACACTGATTAAATCTTTGGATTATTTTAAAGTTAATGGTCAATTCGACACTAAACAATATCAAGCTTTATTAAATTCTCAACATTTATCTTCAGCCGAATTTGTGAATCGTATTAAAAAATCACAATTAATGGAGCAATATCAACGAACCATTACCGAAGGTAATTTTGCGACTCATTATGATATTGAGTATTTTTTTAAAATACAAAATCAATTAAGAGATATTGATTATGTCACTTTAAGTGTTAAATCTTCTAATCAAACACCTACTGAATCTCAAATTCAAAATTATTATCAAGCTCATCAATCCCAATATCAAACTACTGAACAAGTAGCAATTGAATATATCACGTTATCTTTAGACGAATTAGCGCGTGATGTTAAAGTCAATAATGAACAATTAAAAGCTTTTTATGAGGAACAAAAATCTCAATATACTGTCGCAGAACGTCGTAAAATTAGTCATATTTTATTTGCTTTTGGGAAAGGTGAAACTGAAGCTCAATTGTTAAAAAAAGCTGAACAAACTTTAGTGGAATTAAAACAAAAATCTTTTGAAACTTTAGCTACTGAATTATCCGATGATAAAGCAAGTGCTGCAAAAGGTGGAGATTTAGGATTATTTGAATCTGGCATTATGGATAAGGCGTTTGAAACTGCTGCCAGTCAATTAAAATTAAATGAAATTTCTCAACCTATTAAATCTGCATATGGTTATCATTTAATTAAAGTTACCGAATTAATTCCGGCGCAAATTAAATCATTTGATACGGTAAAAACACAAATCACTAAAGCTTATCAGCGAAAAGAAGCAGAAACTCGTTTTTATGCGTTAAATGATAAAATCGCTGAAGTGAGTTATCAAAATCCGGACAGCCTATTACCAGTAGCCGATGCTATTGGCGTATCGATTCAAAAAACCGCTTTATTCAGTCGTGAACAAGGAAAAGGCATTGCTGGAGAAGCTACGGTTAGGAATGCGGCTTTTTCCGAAGAAGTGTTAAAAGGTAATAATAGCGAACCCATTGAAGTAGAAAATGATAAAATTATAGTTTTACGAATGACTGAGCATCATCCGGCTGCTCCTTTATCATTAACAGCAGTCAAATCTGAAATTATTAAATCATTACAAATTGAATCCGCAAAACAACAAGTGATTCAATTAGCCACTGAATTAAAAAAACAATTAATGTCAGGGCAAACTTTGCATTCAATGGCTAATAAACATCAATTAGCTGTTAAAACGATTACAAAATTAGAACGTGAAAGTCAACAATTGCCACCTAGCGTTATTCAAGCGATTTTTAAAGCCGCAAAACCAACTTCTAAACCAAGTATTTTGACTGTTGCTATGCCTAATGGTGAACAAATGATCATTAGTTTAAATAAAGTCACTGAAGGAATAATGTCAGAATCGGATAAAAAACAATTATCTTTAGCCCAACAAAATATTGCTCGCGCTTTAGGAAGATCAAATTTCGATGCAATATTAACCGCTTTACAAGCGGCGGCGGATGTAGAAATTTCATTACCAGTAAAATCGGTACAAAATTAAAAAAGGTTTTTATTAAACTTATTTTAATTAGAAATCAATAAAACTTCCCCCTTTTTTAAGGGGGAGATTGTATGTTTATATTGCCTTTTTATTTTTTAATTTATCGAAATAACGATTAAATTAATTATCGCCCGTATTTAGCATGTAATTCTGCTTTAGCCAATTGATTAGCTTGAATCATAAATCCAATCATTGCTGCACTAGCTTGTGTTGGCAACGGCAGATGCGCAATTTTCAGCGCATACACAGTAATAATATAACGATGTGGCACATCTCCAATCGGTGGACAAGCACCGCCAAAATCGTAACTCCCAAAATCATTACGTCCTTGTTTGGCTGACTCAGGCAATAAGCGACTATTTAGCACTCCAGCACCTGCTGTTAGGCGATTCACTGCTGCTGGAATATCATAAACTATCCAATGCCACCACCCCGAACCCGTCGGTGCGTCTGGATCATAAATAGTCACAGCAAAACTTTGAGTTTCTTTAGGCGCGTGAAACCAACTTAATTCGGGTGAAATATTTTTCCCTTGACAACCAAATCCATTAAATAAATGTAAAGTATTTAAAGTGGCATCAGGTGCGATGGTTGGACTAGAAAGTTTAAACATATCGGCGTTTGTGACAAATGTAGCCGCTAATAACGCGCTCGCTAAAATAATCGATTTCATACAACAGCCTTTTTTAACAAATTAAGGTTCATAAAAAAAGGGAGCATTAAGCTCCCTTTTCAGTCACTGTCTTCAATGAAAAAGAATCATCGAATTCTTATAACGCACCACCTTGATCAGGTTGTTGGTTAGTATAAACAGTTGTCGCTTTGCTATAAGGCACACCATTGACTAAAATGGTTTTTACGCTAGAAGCTTTAATTTTTGGGCTTTCGACAAAAACGTCCAATCTTACTGTACCCGCAGGATAAGCACCTAACAAAGTCGCTCCATCGATAGTCACTGTAGCATTTTGTGCTAAAGTCAAAGGACCGCCATTAGTGGTAGTTACGGTTTTACCAGCAACCACAGCTTGTTTCACACCCTTAGCATCGTATGCAGTAATACTAATTTTTGCAGAAGAACCAGCCACAACGCCACCCAAATCGGTGATTTTCAACTTGTTATCTGTGCCAAAACTATTCATGGTAAATGAGCTACCATCGCGTCCAAAGCTTGCAACAGCAGTGGCAGGCGCGATAGCAATATCATTCGCTGAAGTCAAAGTCGCTTGCGGTTTTGAAGGATTCGCTAAGAAATAGTTGCTATCCGCAATATAACGCGCTTGAACTTTGAAGTCTTGCGGAGCTTGACTTGTACCACTGAACAAGAAAGTTAAATCTGAACTTGCAGGAATGGCTCCAGTAGCGTTTGGTAACAAAGTCGCACACGCTTCTGTTCCGGTAGAACTTGGAATGTAGAATGAACCAGCTGCACCTCCAGTTGCTGCACCGGTAGAACAATTAGCCGGAACAAAGTTCGCACCGGTAATTGCTTGAATGCCAGCCATAGTAGCACCAGTTCCTGAAGTAATTTTCACTAAAACTTTAGCAGGATTAGGAACCGCAGAAGGAATACCGGTAGCATTGTTATCTTTAGCTGCTGCTGCATTCACAGATAAATTCAACGTCGTTGATTTTGAAGACAATAAATTTGTTGTAGAAGCAGCGGTAGCCGCAGTTAATTTGGTAAACGAAGTTTTAACATCAAACGTGCCGCTGATAGCAGAACCTACACTTGCTGAGAACGTAGGGACGAAATCATACAGATTAGCTTTGAAACCACCTGAACCATATAAGTCCTGTGCAGTACCTCCAACGAAGCCTCGCATTTTTGCAGTCAAAGCCACTTCAGCTGCAGTACCCGCAGCGGTCATTGGTGTTACTCCACTAGCATCAATTTGAACACCTGCGCCTAACTTAATCACTGCACCACTAGGTACACCGGTACTTAAAGTGGTTCTAAAAACTAATTGAGTTGCGGTTTGACTCACTAAAACGAAATCTGGACTGTCTGTTTTAACAGCACCTGACGCGTCTGTACCACTCCAAGTTAAACTATTTACAGGCACATTCGCAAAAGTTGCTCCACCAACCAAATCGAATTGCACAGAATCCGTAGCTGATAAAACTTCTCCAGTAGCTAAAGTAATAGTCAGCGAGCTAGGAATGGCTAACGCACTCCGATCAGATTCAGCAACAATCGTTTTAGCGGTAGCTGAACCTGAAAAACTCGCAGCCTGTGCTGTATTAACCATCATCATGGCAGCAACCATCATCGCCGATGATAATACAGTCTTTTTAAATGTATTCATTTTTATTCCTCTAAAATAAGATAAGCATTTGACACAAACACAGTGTCAGGATAGAAAACAATCCTGAGCATGAGTTTATGTTAGCCCACGACTTCAGGATTGTCAATTTATCGATGATTATCTAACTGTTACAAAGTTAATCAATAGAGTTCATATTTGATCAAAATAATCTTATCAACAAATTTAACAATTAAATCTAATCAAATTAAATAAAATCATACAATAGAACTTATCTTAACTTACTCAACTCTCTACCATGTCAATGCTTAATCGGCTAGAAAAACAACACACGGTTGCAGGTTTAGGCTTCAATCGTTGGTTAATGCCTCCTGCGGCTTTAGCAATTCACTTGTGTATTGGAATGGCATACGGTTTTTCGGTATTTTGGCTACCGTTATCAAAAGCCATTGGAATTACTCAAAGCCACCTTTGTCCAGCAAGCTTAGGCTTTTGGCAAGAATTATTTATCACTGATTGCGATTGGAAAATTTCTACCTTAGGTTGGATGTACACTTTGTTCTTTGTTTTTTTAGGATCATCTGCCGCTTTATGGGGGCATTGGTTAGAACATGCTGGACCTCGCAAAGCCGGAGTCGTCAGTACATTCTGTTGGTGTGGTGGAATGTTGATTTCAGCCGTTGGAATCCACTTACATCAATTTTGGATCATGCTGATCGGTTCAGGAGTCATTGGCGGAATTGGTTTAGGATTAGGATACATTTCACCGGTATCGATGTTGATAAAATGGTTTCCTGATCGACGCGGCATGGCTACGGGAATGGCAATTATGGGATTTGGCGGCGGCGCAATGATTGGTTCACCTTTGGCAACTGCATTGATGAATCATTTTGCGACAAATACCAACGTTGGAGTTGAACAAACTTTTGTCACGATGGCAGGTATTTATTTTATTTTTATGTTAGGCGGTGCTTTTAGTTATCGACTGCCTAACCAACACTGGCAACCCAAAGGGTGGATTCAACCAACAGTTAAACAAGGTTCTGAATTAATCACCGTACACCATGTTCATGTAAAAAATGCTTTTAAAATCAAACAATTTTGGTTGCTATGGCTGATGTTATGTATGAATGTCAGTGCAGGTATTGGGGTATTAGGTATGTCATCACCAATGTTGCAGGAAATTTTTGGTGGCAAACTCATCGGTTTAACTGTGAAATTTCAAGATTTAAATCCTGTTCAACTCGCCAGTATCGCCAGCATTGCTGCTGGTTTTACTGCTTTACTCAGTTTATTTAACATTGGTGGACGTTTTTTTTGGGCAACTTTATCCGATCGACTAGGTCGAAAACTGACTTTTAATGTTTTTTTCATTATTGGCTCAGGATTATATTTAACCGTTGCTTATAGTGCCATTCACGCCAATTTAGCGCTATTTGTTGTTGCACTGTGTGTTGTCTTAAGCTTTTATGGCGGTGGTTTTGCAACCATTCCCGCTTATTTAGCCGATCTATTTGGTACACAAATGGTTGGCGCAATTCATGGACGACTACTGACTGCCTGGGCAACTGCTGGCATTATAGGTCCAGTGATTGTGAATTACATGCGTGATTATCAACTAGCATTAGGCGCAACCAATGCTCAAGTTTATGATCATACGATGTGGATTTTAGCCGGATTATTGTGGATTGGATTGATAGCAAATGGATTGATTCGTCCAGTTGAAACGCGGTGGTTCATGAATACTGAAGAAATGCAGGCTGCTGAACAAATACGTTTGGCTGATGAATCGCTATTAGCATCAGAATTAGGGAAAAATACTGTCGTAGAAACTCAACCTACACCCATAGTGTGGTTAATAGTGAGTTGGACAATTGTGCTGATTCCTTTAGGCTGGGGAATTTTTAAAACTGCAACAAATGTCATGAAATTTTTAACCTAAACTCAAAATCACGAATCCGTTACAATTAAACTCGCGTACGCGCAAACTCCCGATTAATTATTATAAAAAGTGAGTATCAAAATGAAATTGCAAGGATTTATACTGAGTTTAATCTTGAGTGCTGGACTATTTCCCCAAATAGTTCAAGCATATGAGGCGGGTTTAGTGGAAGAAACTTGTCGCAAAGCCAAATTCACCAATTTTTCTCTGCCAGAATATCACGCCAAACAACAACGGGAAGTGCCGGCACAATCGAGTTTTTCGCTGGTCATTTCACCTTGGATCGATCCTAACAGTGTAAAATTGTTTGCGAAAAGAAAACCTTTGGCTTTTACTTTACTCAATAAAAACAGTTTTTATGTGTTGACCTCTCAATTACCGGCGGCTTACAACGGGCAGTTTGTTCGTTTAGATATACAAGTTAAAGCGTTACTTGGCTGTAAAAGTCAAGATGGCTGGTTAATCAAAGTCGCAAATTGATCTCTAAAAACGCAGAGACGTGAATTGATTAACGTCTCTGCGAAATTCAGCTTATTTCAAAATGCTCATTCCCTTTAGCAAGGTTAAGGCTTCATGTAAACCATAATCACTGACATCGAGAATATCTTTCTCAAGCGTAGGTTTTTCGTTAATCGTTGGTAAAGTCGGTTCGGTTGGTTCTTTCTTCGTTGGCGTATTGGCATTTTTCAAATGCCCGGACAAATCTGATTCTTTAATCGGTTCAAATTTACCACTATCAGTTGATTCTAATTTCACCGAAGCTAAAATCACATCAGGTTCAATTCCCTCTGCTTGAATGGAACGTCCTGAAGGAGTGTAGTATCTCGCGGTAGTCAATTTTACAGCGGCACCATTGCTGGTCGGTAAAATGGTTTGTACCGATCCTTTGCCAAAAGATTTTTCCCCCATAATCACCGCGCGTTTTTGATCTTGCAACGCACCGGCAACAATTTCTGAAGCGGAAGCTGATCCAGAATTAATCAATACAACCATTGGCGCGCCTTGCAAAACATCTCCCGATTCAGCATTAAAGCGCATTTGTGAATTTTTAATCCGACCTTCAGTATAAACAATTAAACCTTTTTGCAAAAATGCGTCGCTGACATCAACCGCTGCATTTAATAATCCGCCAGGATTATTGCGTAAATCTAACACCAATCCTTTTAACGGCGTTTTGTTATCTTTTTTCAACTGTGCAATAGCTTCTAATAAACTTTGAGCCGTCGCTGATTGAAAACTACTGATTCGCAAATAGGCATAATCTTTTTCCAACAATTTACTCTTAACACTTTTAACTTTAATAATGTCACGTTTCAAAGTCAGTTTTAACGGAGCTTCTTCACCTTGGCGCACAATAGTCAGGGTAATTGGACTGCCGGGTTCACCGCGCATAATTTTAACAGCTTCAGTAATACTCATACCTTTGACGGTTTTATCGTCCAATTTGATAATCAAATCTCCGGCTTTGATACCCGAGCGTTGCGCAGGGGTATCATCTATAGGTGATACGACTTTCACAAAACCATTTTCCATGGTAATTTCTATCCCTAAGCCGCCAAATTCACCGGTTGTCCCTTCCCTAAGTTCCTTAAATTCCTCATTGTCCAAATAAGCTGAATGAGGGTCTAATCCGGCTAACATGCCGCGAATCGCATCCTGCAACAATTTTTTATCTGAAACGGGTTCAACGTAATCGGTTTTTATTCGTCCAAAAATCTCACTAAAAGCTCGCAATTCTTCATATGGAAGTGGCGGTTCGGTGGCTAAAGTACCGTCTTTCTCAGCCCAAACGCTACTACAAGTGGCAATCAATACCCCTAGCAGCACTCCTAAGCTTAGAATCAATAAATTTTGTTTTTTCAACATATTAAATTCTTTTGTATAGGTTATAGAAATGTATAGAAAATTTTTGCGGATTGTTATCTACCATCCAACGATGTCACTCGCATCAGCTACGAAAAACCCTCAGTTGACAAAAATGACATGACTACTCCGAGTTATTCGCACCATTTCGCGGGATCAATGGCTTTACCTTTGTAGCGAATACCAAAATACAATCCTGAAGCTTCTCGTCCGTCGCTTTTCCCAACTGCAGCAATCACTTCGCCAGCCTTAACCTTTTCACCGACCTTTTTATACAGACTCTGATTGAAAGCGTATAAACTCATATAATCCTCACCATGATTAATAATCAGCAACAGTCCATAACCGCGCAACCAATCGGCAAAAACCACTTCTCCGCCAGCAACACTGTGAATTTCAGTGCCTTCTTTTGCCGCCATTAATACACCATCCCAACGACCAGCAAAGCGTGGACTAGCAAATTTTTTGATAATAGGCGCGTGAATCGGCCAAGGAATTTGCCCTTTAAGTTGTGAAAATAAGGGTTCAATATTCTCTGCCGGCGATGGTTCTGACAACAAATTGCCATCCGTATCTATCGCAGTTGTCGTTACTTCTGCTTGAACTGCCTGAGATTCAATCACAGGTGGCGTAGAGGTCGTTTGAAGTTTAGCGAACAAAGCTTCCGCTTCAGCAATATTTTGATTCAATTGTGCTAATTGTGAAGATTTATCAGCAAATTCTTGATTTAATTTCGCTAACAATTGCGCTCTTTGCAATTGGCTTTGTTGTAAATCTTGTTGACCCAATTGATGTGAACGCATCACTTGAGTTAATAATTGCATTTGCTGCCGTTGTTGTTGTTCCAATTGAACCAATTGATCTAGAGTTGTTTTTAATTGAGTTAAACGGGCAAATCGTGCTTGATTCCAATAATACTGATAACGCATGACCCGACTGATACGACTAGGGTCTTGTTGATTCAATAACAAATGTAAAGTTTGCTGTTGCCCAAACATAAAACTCGCTTTTAATTGTTGTGCTAAAGCGGCAGATTGCCAAGCTTGTTCGGTACGATAATGACGAATTTGTTGCTGAATTCGTTTCAATTCTCGTTGCTTAGTCTGTATTTTTAAGGTTAATTCTCTTACTGAGCGTGCAGTCACGCCATACCTTTCTTCAATTTGTTGTAACTGCACCATCAATAAATCTCGTTTTTGCTTAATTTGGACTAACGATCCAGAGCTTTGATCCGAAGCGGACAAACGCAAAGGGGAAGTTGCTGAAGTTTGAGTTGCCGGCTCTTGCTTCAATTGTAAAGTCACTGCAAAACCACTCGCGAATGCAAGCATGGTCAATAACAAAATAGTCCAAGCTTTCACAATTTAGGCGACAATCCTTAATGATCTTCCGGTCATTTCACTAGGTTGCGGAATCGCTAAAAAATCTAAAATGGTCGGTGCTAAATCCGCTAACGATCCGTCATCAGCTAAATGGGATTGTCCACCGATGTAAAGTAACGGTACGGGATTCATGGTATGAGCGGTATGAGGTTGTCCCGTTTTTTCATCCAACATTTGTTCGATATTACCATGATCAGCAGTCAGTAATAATTGCCCGCCTACGGTTTCAACGGCAGTCACTATTTGTTCTAAACACTGATCAATCGTTTCTACTGCTTGAATAGCGGCGGCTAATTGTCCGGTGTGTCCAACCATATCGCAATTCGCATAATTACAAATAATCACATCAAATTTGCCTTGATAAATAGCGTCTAACAAATGTTGAGTTACTTCCGCAGAACTCATTTCTGGTTGTAAATCATATGTTTTAACTTTAGGCGAAGGCACTAAAATTCTGGATTCTCCCACAAAAGGTTCATCACGACCGCCATTTAGGAAAAAAGTGACATGTGCATATTTTTCAGTTTCGGCTAAACGTAATTGAGTCAAACCTGCTTTCGCTAACACTTCGCCTAAACCATTATTCACATCAACGGTTGGATAAGCGACTGGATAAGTAAATTGTTGATGATATTCCGTTAAAGTGGCGAAATAACCACGATGTATGGGGGCATGTCGTTCAAATTCTTTAAAATTTTCATTAGTTAAAGCTTGCGAAATTTCTCTAGCGCGATCGGCCCTAAAATTCATAAAAACCACTGAATCTTCAGGGTCTAAAGTGACTGCTTCACCAATCAATGTAGGAATAACAAACTCGTCAGTTTCTCCTGATTGATACGCCAGTTCTAATCCTTGTAATGCAGTGTCTGCATGACGTTCCGCTTGACCTTCGGCAATCAGTTGATAAGCTTTCTCCACTCGTTCCCAACGTTTATCTCTGTCCATAGCATAAAAACGTCCAATCAAGCTGACAATGCGTCCTGCACCTAATTCAGTTAATCGATTTTCAGCCCGAGTCAAAAATTCAGCCGCACTTTTCGGCGGTACATCACGACCATCCAAAAACGCATGGAGATAGATTTTTTTCAAGCCACGTTTAGCCGCTAATTCTACCATCGCTAAGATTTGTTTATCGTGACTATGAACCCCCCCATCAGACAATAATCCCATGATATGTAAAGCTTTATTTTTTTGCACCGCCTGATCAACCGCAGTACATAATACCGAATTATTAAAAAACTCCCCCTCACGAATGGCTTTATTCACTCTGGACAAATCTTGGAAGACAAATCGTCCACTGCCAATATGTAAATGCCCAACTTCAGAATTACCCATTTGATCTTCGGGTAAACCAACCACCTCTCCTGAACAATCCAGTAGAGTATGTGGGTATTTTTGCTGTAAACTATCCCAGCAGGGGGTGTGTGCTAATGCAATCGCATTGTGTTCGCGTGCTTGACGATGACCAAATCCATCGAGTATTAACAACACTAAAGGTCTAGTGGCGGAAGAAACGTTTTGAGAATAAGTGTCAGCGAAATCAGACATGAAATAGATACCTTGAACAAATTTTGAATAAACATAAATTAACGCAAGCTCCCCAAAAAAATTATTTCGTAATTTTGATTGAAACTTCTACGCTATGTCACCATTATAACGACCTTAGTCATGCCCTGTATAATCTTTGAAAAATAAATCCCTTTAACACACGCATCTGCCTTTTTTATGCCATTCTCAAGTACGATATAATGCAAATACCTGAAGATTACACGCTTTATAACGACAATGATATTAATAAAGCCACTTATTGCCTCAAAGCTATGTCTCATCCATTACGATTAAAAATTTTGTGCGTATTAGGATGTAATGCAGTTAGCGTTCAAGATATTGTGGAACAAGTTGGTACCACTCAAAGTAATATTTCTCAACATTTAGCCATTTTAAGAGAAAAACAAATCTTAGGATATAAAAAAGAGGCTAATCGGGTTTATTATTTTATTGATGACCAACGCATCTTGCAATTAATTCGTATGATGCGCGATGTATTCTGTACGATTTAATTTTTTTATTATCATTAACACCATTATTTATTATGGATCGTTTATTTGAATTTATTAGCAATCATTATATGCTCGTTTTAGCATTGGCTGTGGTCACTTTCTTATTAATTCAAGAATTAATTGAAATTGGTTTTAGTCAATTCAAAAGTTTGTCGCCTATGCAAACAGTCGCTTATATGAATTCTCAACCTCTAGTAATTATTGATGTCCGCGAACCTGTCGAATTTGCCGGCGGACATATTGATCAAGCGATTAATATTTCTGTTGAAAAATTAAAACAATCGACTCAAGCAATAGACCTTTATAAAGGTCAAAATTTGTTATTAGTTTGTCAAAGTGGCACACGTTCCACTCAAGCTTGTAAACAATTAGCCAAATCGGGTTTTCCTAATTTATTCAATTTAGGCGGCGGAATGTTAGCTTGGGAAGATGCTAAATTACCAATTAGAAATACTAAAAAATAAAAGCTTAGTTTTAACTCACTTTTATTATTGTGCAACCCGTTACTTTAATTTTGAAATTAAAGTAATTTTTTATTAACTTTTGTTAAATTTACTATTATGGCTGAAGAAAATCAAACTGCTGAAAAACAATTTGCAATTCAAAAAATTTATACCAAAGATATTTCTTTTGAATCTCCGAATACGCCCAAAGTCTTTACTGAAAAATGGGAACCCAAAGTTGATTTTAATTTAAGTACCAATGTACAAACGTTGGAACAAAATGTTTATGAAGTGTCTTTAACCGTAACCGTCACGGTGAAATGCAATGAAACGACGGCTTATTTGGTTGAAGCAACTCAAGCTGGTATTTTCGTGATGGAAGGATTTACCGATCAAGAAATGGGACAAATGGTAGGCAGTTTCTGTCCAAACATTTTGTATCCATATGCCCGTGAAGTGATTTCTGATTTAGTGACTAAAGGTGGCTTCCCACAATTATTGCTCGCCCCGATTAATTTTGATGCGTTATATGCTCAACACTTGCAACAACAAACGCAACAAGCAAATCCAGCTAAAACCTTAAATTAAATCGTTGTATATGACTAAAATCAGCGTGTTGGGGGCTGGTTCATGGGGAACAGCGTTAGCTTTATTGGCGGCTCGTAATGGTTATGAAACCTTGTTGTGGGGACATGATTTGGCTCATATTCAACAATTACGGCATCAACGTCAAAATCAACGTTATTTAGCCAGTTTTGCCTTTCCGCGCCATTTACAAGTCACTAATTCTTTACAAGAAGTGGCTGAATTCAGTTCACTGTTTCTGATCGCTGTTCCTAGTCATGCTTTTAAGTCAACCTTAATCCAATTACAACCCTTAGTACATTCTCCCGTACAAATTGCATGGGCAACTAAGGGTTTTCACCCTAGCGATGGGACATTGTTACATCGGTTAATCGCGCAGATTTTTTCTGAACATACGGCAATCGCGGTATTATCAGGACCCAGTTTTGCTCAAGAAGTAGCGGCGCAATTACCGACCGCAATTACGATTGCCTCACCTACCGCAGAATTTGCTGAACAATTAGCCAATTTACTCACCAATGCGTATTTTCGTAGTTATACCAGTTCGGATGTAATCGGTGTACAGGTTGGCGGCGCAATAAAAAATGTCCTCGCCATCGCGGCGGGCATTGCCGATGGTTTGGGATTTGGTGCCAACACCCGTTCCGCTTTAATCACTCGTGGTTTAAATGAAATCATCCGATTAGGTACTCATTTAGGTGGACGACAAGAAACTTTTATGGGATTAGCCGGTTTGGGGGATTTAATTTTAACTTGCACCGACAATCAATCTCGCAATCGACGACTCGGTTTAGCTTTGGGACAAGGTTTGAGTTATCAGCAAGCAGTACAACAAATCGCACAAGAAACCGAAGGAGTTTTAGCGGCTAGAGAAACTTATAGACTCGCACAACACTATCAAATCGATATGCCAATTACCGAACAAACTTATAAAGTATTGTACGAAAATTTATCTCCACGCCTCGCGGTACAAAATTTACTGAATCGAGAACGTAAAGCAGAATGGAATAAACTATCTAGCGATTAGATAATCGTAAATGGTTGCTATCCCACCTTACAAATTGCAATTTGTATGTACAAATGTAATATATTATTTACAACAAATTTTTTTATAAAAATAGATTTCATTTTTATAAAAAAACAATTCTAGCAAATAATAAAATGAGGGAAAAAATGAAAAATAAATTATGGTTATTTTGGTTGGTATTTTCGCAAATGGTTGCGTGATGATAGCTTAAAAGCTGTGTGGCAGAATAGCCTGAAAAATAGTAGAAAAAGAAGATTTATCTGAATTGAAATTAGATGGTAGTCAAATGTTTTTATTAGGCAAATTCTTGAAAATGCGGTGCGGCAATAAAAAAACCGCCTTTGGTTTTGTCTAGGGCGGTTTTATTTTTAAACGTTGGCAACGCACTTCATTATGTTAGTAGCATTCTATTAAATTAGTGCCTCTACTGAATTATTGCAAAAGCCATTCTCCTTTTTCA
>JACCEE010169477.1_pt1 | contig 20848 bp, 15 predicted proteins | sample 7449931 | NCBI WGS metagenome assembly JACCEE01 (sample SAMN15323457, study PRJNA562643) | freshwater metagenome | isolation source: river surface water | place: USA:Blue River Watershed | collected 2017-08-19 | reverse complement strand
TGTGGTGGAGTTTTGATTTCCTCTTACACCCACTGGTTTAGTAATCATAACGCTTTTATAATATGAGCTATTACCATCATTAAACTCAGGCAACGTCAGATCTTTAGTACTGGCATAAGGCACCTTAATTTCAGAACTCATAGCTACCGGATTGAGCTGAATAACAGGAAAAACAATATCAGCTACGTCCGTGGCAATAGGCTGAATTGTAATTGGCGCCACATTTACACTTACCGGATTAATGGCAGTAATATTCACACCCACCGAATCCTTTACGCGAATGGAATACGTCCCATTGGCCGATTTCTCGATAAGATCGACACCCAAACTATCAATCATGTCGCCCAAAACGATTGGTTTGGTTTTACCTATAGGTACCGATAAGGAATCGCCGCCTATTGTCATTTCGGTATTTACTCCATCCGACAAATCATACTCATCCGATACGCAATTCGAAAAAAACAATGCGAAAGGAAGAAACAGAATCAGATAGATGCTCTTTTTGAAAAATGCATTCATAAGTCTAAATTTAAAATAATTAATTAAACATTTGTAATCTTTTAAAAAAGAAAATATAATAAAATATTTTTTTAGCTAATTATATAATGTTATGAAAGTTGAATTTGTTTATCAGAACTGAAAAAAAAACTTACAATATCCTTTGTTTCTATTAATTTTACTTTCATTTTATAATTATTTCAAAGATATAAGCATCACAAAATAATAGATCCAAAAACTTACTACACAAATATTTGTATAAAAAAGAGAATTAAAACCATAAGAAGTTGAAAAAATATTTTAGATTGTAATAATTACAAAATATTTTACAGAATAACAGGAAGAAATGCAAATGCAACAATCACATCACAACAAAAATACTGCCCGAGGGCTGCATCAATGTAAAAATGTATAGATGTGCTGATATAGCCTGTAAGCTTTCGGGATTGAGAGTTTGAAAATGTAAAAAAAACACTGAAAAACTGAGTTTTAAGTTCCACAACCCTAAAACATGAAACCAGCAAGCGCTCCTAGTCGTTAATTTATCAAATTATGAATTGTTTTCTGTTGGAAAATTCACAAGAAAAACATTTTCGGAAGCACGGGTAAGGGCAGTATACATCCAGCGATAGAAGTCGCTGTTCACCTGTTCATCGCTCACCTGACCGGGATCGATAAAAACCTTTTTCCATTGTCCACCCTGTGCTTTGTGGCAAGTCACTGCATAGGCAAACTTCACCTGCAATGCATTAAAATACTCGTTTTCATAAATCTTTTTCACAAGCATACGTCGCTGAGTGATTTCGGGATAATCTTCGGCTATTACCTGAAAAAGCTCCTGATGCAGCTGGTTGGCATGTGCAGGAGAATCGGACTGAAGCAGATCGAGCCATACAAATGCATCTATCTCCCAGTCGTAATCGAGCGAACGCAAAGTAAGATCGACAAAACGGGAACCATAAATCGTGCGCGACTTCTTTACACGTACTACTTCAAGTATATCGCCATTGGCAATAAAATCTATTTCTTTATAAGGCTTGTTCCAGAAATAATTGTTTTTGGTCACCATAAGCAAATCGCCATTGGTAAGTTCATCCTCTTTCATCAGCACCCGGTTACGGATTCCATTGTTATACATATTAGCACGCTTGTTCGAACGCGTCACCACGATGGTGTCCTCCACGCCCACTCCGTTATAAGCCCGCTGGATCTCATCAATCAAATCCATACCGTTCAGGTAACGGATATCGGTGAATCCTTCCGTATCGAAATGTGGAAATATTGCCGTTTTATCTTCGATAAGCATTTCGCGCAAGTGCGTAGCATTGTGCAAAATACCGCTCTCCAGCGCCTGCCTCACCACATGCGTCAAAGTAAACTCGTGTACTTTCAGCCCATATCCGGCCAGCTTGTCTTTTTCGAGAGCCGGACTGTGAGGCTGCATAACGGGAGGTAACTGAGCCGTATCTCCCAAAAGCAATAAACTACAACCTTCGCCGCTGTACACAAACTCGATCAGGTCATCAAGCAAGCGGCCCGAACCAAATTCAGTATCGCCACCCGTGTTCGAAATCATCGATGCCTCGTCGACAATAAAGAGCGTATGTTGAAAAAGATTATCCGACAGCTGAAACCTAAATTCGGCCATCGATTTCTGACGGTAAATTTTTTTATGTATCGTGAATGCCGGAAAACCCGAATAACCGGCAATTACTTTAGCAGCACGTCCGGTGGGCGCCAACAGCATTGTTTTTTGTTGCAAAGCATTCATTGCACGCACCAAAGCGCTTACCACCGATGTCTTTCCCGTTCCGGCGTATCCTCTGAGCAGGAAGATCTTTTCCGGATCGGTGGACATAAGAAACCCACCCAACGCTTCGAGTAAAATACTCTGTTGTTCGGTAGGTTCGAATGGCAATTCGGCACGTATGCTGGTGGCTATAAAATTTTGTAACATGTATGCAAAGATAAATAAATCAGACGGGAGTGCTATCGAAAATTCATTAAAAAAAATTCCGATACCAGCAATACTGCTTAAAGGATTCACTGATTCAGTGAATATACTACTGTACTACCATTAAAAGGACAGATTATAGCACTCAAGGATTATTAAGTTTTTTTTCTAAAAAAGTTGGCAATATTAATTATGTTATTTATCTTTGAAGGTCGATATTCACTTTCTTTAGCTCCGGATACTCAGCAAATACCGACACAATTGAAATGAATTATCAACAACAGATGTATTGAACATCGACTGAAAGAAAAATGAAAAACCACAAAACGAAAATTTTGTTAACTGCATTTGTTACAATGCTTGTATTATCAGTGCAGAGCCAGAATTTTAGTTATGGGATTATTGTCGGAGCAGACATTACAAACATGCATCTTTCTAATGCCCCCACTACTGCATCCGAAAACATGTTTGATCCTTTGTTGAGCTACAATCTTAACGGATTTATATCATATAAAAGCGACTTTTTTCTCGGTGCTAGCGCTGAACCCGGTATCATCAGAAAAGGTGGTGTTCAACTTTTTGATTACCTGAACAGTCAGTCTCAACCAGTGAATCAAAAAGTAATCGCGTCAATCACTTCATTGCAACTGCCCCTCCTCCTTGATATCCATATAAGTAAAAGGCTCTACGTATCGGCAGGCGTTGAACTGGAATATCGGATTTCACAAAAAGCTGTAATGACAGACGAACCTACTACTCATCATGTTTTTGCAGGATCTTATCCTTTATATGTAGTACGAAAGACTGGCGCAGACACAAATGGAAATGACATTTTGCCTGATAAAAATTACCCTTCTATGTATTACTCAAGCTTAGTAGGGTTACAATATAAAATCAACAAACGTTTTGATGTAGGTTTGCGGTATGGACGAAGCTTAAAGAAACTGTATAGTGTATTGTGGGTAGATGAGTTCAATGCTGCAATGGGACATTCCAACCTTCATACTTCTTATTTACAATTGTCGCTCAGGGTTAGATTATAAAGAATTGCTCACAAACCTTGTGGAGTACAATCTGCAGGCTTGGAACCTAATGGATTGAAAGAACAGAATGACCTTAGAAACGTAATGGAAAAGCAAAATCTATATTATTGCTTCAGTCTACTCATTTATCTTTAGCCTTTTGAAAATAAACAACAGATAAAGGAATTACAGTAAAGAAATTGTTAAAATAATAAATCCCAAAAGTTTTTTTAATGTCTTACAGGACGAAAGCTGGATTCAAAATTTGAAATTTACTATGTAGTGCTCAACAAAAAAATGATACATTATATTCAGTTGAGGTGCTGAACACGATCAATTAATAATTAACACATTACACAAAAAACATCATGAAAAAAATTTTAGGTTTTGTATTTCTGCTTCTCCTTGTGACTTCCTGTGAAGCGAAAAAAGAAAGACTTGAATTGAACCTTACAAAAGGTGAAACTTACACGCAGCAAATGGCTTCAAGCATGTCGATTCTTCAAACGATTAATGGGCAGGAGGTTAAGACGAACATGTCCGTTCACGGAAAAATGACTTATAAAGTAATTGATATTCAGAATTCAGTTTACGAGATAGAAGTGAGATACGAAAGTTTAGCACTAAAAATGAGTATGCCGGGTGGCACCATGGAATTTAGTTCGGAAAAGAATGATGCCAATGACATTCTCTCTACACTGTTAGGAGTGATGAAGAACAAGCCTTTTCTGGTGAAAATGACAAAAACAGGAAAAGTGAATGAAGTAAAAAACATAGAGAATTTATTTTCGGACATGTTCATTAAAACTCCTACACTGAACGAAATGCAACAAAAGCAAATCAGACAACAATTGATGCAGGCCTATGGCGAACAAGCATTTAAAGGAAACCTTGAAATGTGCTCGGCCATTTTCCCTGACTCTACAGTTGCCAAAGGTGACAAATGGGTGATCAAAACAAAACTGGAATCGGGAATGGCTGCGAATATGGAAACCAGCTATGAATTAAAAGAAACAGAAGATACGTTTTATATTATTTCGGGTATTTCAAAAATTGCAACTGCCGACAAAGATGCTTACATACAATCCAACGGAATGCCTTTGAAATATGACATGACAGGCACAATGACTTCCGAAATAAAAATAAACAGAAAAACAGGCTGGGTCATCGAATCGAAAACAAGTCAGACAATACAAGGTACGGCTCAGATAAAAGACAACCCTCAAATGCCTGGTGGAATGTCGATTCCTATGACAATGAACAACGAGATGACAGTGACAGAGAAATAAATCGTTTTGGAGCTGAAGAACTTTTACAACTGTAGCTGATTCCTTTTGTTTTTTATATCATTTACGCTTTGGCTGAAGCAAAGTAAAACGCTTACAAACTTGATTGAATAAGCTCAGGATTTGTGAAAAATCCTGAGCTTATTTTTTATCACACCTAACAACCTACTATTAAGGATTTTTAAAAACATGCAGTTGAACGCGAAAAAAATTATGTAATTTTTTTAATAAAAACACAAAAATTATCAATACAATTTCTAACTTTGTTAATTATTAGAAATATCAATCATTTTTCATAAATATATACTCAATTAAACAATCATTCAAACATGAAAAGAATCACACTGGTTTTACTATTATTAGTAGTTATACTTTTTTCCGTTCGGGCACAGGAATACAGCTTTAAGTATGGAAAAATAACGAACGATGAACTCAACATGAGCGTATACGATAAAGATACAACCGCATCGGCAGTTGTGATTTATGATATGGGGAACACCTATTACAGTGTTTCGAATGACAGATTTCAGGTGTGTACCGATTATAAGAAGAAGATAAAGATACTCAAGACCACAGGTCTCGACGAAGCCAATGTAAACATTCCGTTTTATTATAAATCGTCATCGTCGCGCGAAATGATTACCGGACTCGAAGCCTTTTCGTACAATGTGGAGAATGGAAAAACTGTAAAAACGAAATTGGAGAAGAACTACATTTTCAATGAGGTGATCAATGATAAATACCAGCGAATAAAGTTTTCGGTACCGAACGTAAAGGTGGGTAGTGTCATAGAAATAAAATTCAGCAAGACAAGTGATTTGGTTTATAATCTCGATCCATGGGGTATTCAGGGCGATATACCCGTTGTATTTAGTTCGTACGAAGTGAAAATTCCGGATTATTTTGTATATACTGTCGAAACAAAAGGTTACGAAAAGATAGATGTAGCTGAAAATTCGGAAGGTCAACAATTTGTTCTGACGGGAGGTGGAACGAATAATACAGTAAATTGCTCATCGAGACACATAGTCTTCACGGCTAAAGATGTTCCTGCATTGAAGGATGAAAAAAATGTTTGGTGTTTGAACGATTTCTTATCGGGAGTCAGGTTCGAATTGAAAGCCACTAATTTCCCCGGCGAATACTACAGGCCTTATTCACGCACATGGGAGGAACTTGAAGCATTGATTAAAAACGAAACCGACTTTGGTAGCAACATGAAAATGTCGAATCCTTTCAAAGAAATTATGGCAAAGGAACTGGCATCGGTGACCGATGAAAAAGAAAAAATAACAAAGATCTATGCGCTTTTAAAAGGACTTATCAGCTGGAACGAAAAATACTCTTTTTACGGCAACAAAGCAAAGGAGGCTGTGAAATTAAAAACCGGCGACAATGGCCAGATCAATATGATACTTTTAAGCATGCTCAGAGACGCCAAAATAAAAGCCTATCCTGTGTTGTTGAGCCGTCGCTCGCTGGGAAGATTGCCTTATTCCTATCCATCCTTCGATCAGCTGAATACCTTTGTGGTGGCTGCTCAAACCTCCGACGGAAAAGTGCATTATATGGATGGTTCGGCTATTCATGGAGGACTGAACATGTTACCGCTCGATTTTTTGGTGGACAGGGCCCGTATTCTTGATGAAGGAAGTACCGAAAAATGGGCAGACTTAACTTCGATAGGAAAAAATCAAAGAATAAGACAAATAAATGTCAAAATGAACGACGATGGTAATTTGTCGGGCTTTATGAATACTGCCTATACTTATCAGGATGCTTATCAGTACAAGCAAAAATTTGAAGCAGCCAAAGATTCGGCCGAATTTGTTGAATCGTTGGCCAATGAAAATCATATTGTTGTGGACAGCTTCAAACTGGAAGACAAACAGCAGATGTCGATCATGCTAAACGAAAAACTGTTTTTTACAAAAGAAAATGAAAACAGTGGCGAATTTATTTACCTGAATCCGATGATTTTTATGCATTTGGCCGAGAATGAGTTCTTAAACCCTGAACGCAAACTCCCTGTAGAATTTCCTTATCCTACTTCTTATATAGTGAATTGCAACATCACGCTGCCCGAAAACTTTCAGGTGGTAGAAATGCCGAAATCGGTAAAAATGGTGCTGAACGATAAATGCAAATGCGTTTATATGGTACAGCAAAATGCCAACACTATTACTTTGTCGTACAAGTTCGATATGCATCAGATTCTGTTTCCTGTAGACAATTATAAGGACATACGTGAGTTCTTTGGTCAGGTTGTGACTAAAAATCATGAAATGCTGGTGTTGAAAAAAGGAACAACAAAATAAAACTGCCATGAAAATAAAAAAACTGATAGTTTGTTTTTTGGTACTGAGTGCATTTGGTTGCTTGGGTCTTGTGTCTGCTGCCGAAATGCGCGAGGACCTGAATGTTGGTTTAATTCCTGATTCGTTGAAGAAAAATGCATATGCTGTTGTTCGTATGGCTTCCACCGAATTTGAATATAAATCGGATGTGCTGGGAGTGCAAACCGAACAACTAATACTGACAGTGTTGGATAAGAAAGGAAAGGATATGGCCGACTTTTATTATCCGGGAGATAAGTTTCATGAACTATCGGCTTTTTCAATGAAACTTTACAATGGCGACGGTATGTTGCTGAAAAATTATTCCATGTCCAATGTAAAATCATCCGAATGGACCGATAGTTATACCCTTGCCGACGATGCCAGGCGTTTTTATCTGAACTGCGATGCACCTACTTTTCCTTTTACAATTGTTTGCGAGTACAAAATAAGCTATAAAAAGGGGATCCTTACGTTTCCTACTTTTTTCCCACAGGATCATCATAACCTGTCCGTTGAAAAAGCCAAATACAGCATTGAGTTGCCGGAAGGAGTAGAATTTCAGTACAAAGCATTCAACTTGCCGGAAACTCCTTTACGTACGCAGACAAAAGGAAAAGTAATATCCGAATGGGAAGTAAAAAACCTGATGGCCATCGAAGCCGAACCTTTCGATGCAAGTCTGAAAATGTATGTTCCTCATTTTTTTATACGTCCCACCAATTTCAGCTACGACAACACGAAAGGGATGATCAATGATTGGCAATCGTATGGCGTTTGGGAATATGGTCTTGTCAAAGATCGTGATGTGCTTCCCGAAGCAGCACAAGCAAAAATTAAAGAGCTTGTGAAAGATGCCACCACCGATCGCGAAAAAGTGAAGATATTATATGATTTTCTGGGGCAGTCAACCCGCTATGTAAGTATACAACTTGGCATAGGTGGTTATCAACCTTCGCTGGCTTCGGAGGTTTACAAAACTGGTTTCGGCGATTGTAAAGCCTTGTCGAACTACCTGAAAGCAATGTTAGGAGTAATAGGCATTCCTGCTTATTATACAGGCATCCGGTCCGACAATTCAGAGAAAACATTGTATTCTGATTTTCCGAATTTCAATCAAATGAACCATGTTATTTTGCAGGTACCTTTGGCCGGCGATACTTTATGGCTCGAATGTACAAACCCGCATGTTCCTTTCGGATTTGTACACAATGGTATTGCAGGACACGATGCCTTGGTAATAAGCGAAAGCGGCGGCAGGATGTATAAATTGCCTGATTATGATGCTGCCTTGAACATAGAAAGTTACAAGGCAAAAATCGATTTGAAAGAAGATGGACATGCTCAGGCAACGACACTTAAATCGTGTAAAGTAAAGATGTACGATAATTACAGTTGGTTTCCGTTTGCTGAACCCAACCGGCAGGTGAAAGATTTGATCGAAGACATTCATTTGGCTGATGTAACTATGGGTGCTGTCACCTTTCGCGAAGAGAAAACGGCTTATCCTGTTATCGACATTGATTATAGCTGGACAACAAGTCGCTATGGAACCAAAACCGGCAATCGCTTGTTTATTCCTGTCAATCCTTTTCGTAAATCATACGAAGGTTTTAAAAAGACGGGGCGTAAACACGATATTTTTATCGCCAATGGCTACCAGGACAGTGACAGCATTGTGATTGTGATTCCCGAAGGACATGAACCGGAATCAATTCCTGGATCGTTTAAAACAGAAACAGCTTTCGGACATTTTGTTTCGTCGGTTGATGTAAAAGGGAATGAAATTATTGTCAAACAAACGCTTTTGATGAAGAACGGACACTGGAAAGTGTCGGCCTATCCTGAATTTGTTGCTTTTATCGAAAAAATAGCCAGTCATTATAAGGCAAAAGTAATTCTGAAAAAGAAAACAAATAACGTGGTCATGTAAGACCTTTTATAAGGTATAGGCGCTTATGTGTGATATTTTATTTGCTAAGGGACAGTGATGTGAAATATAATTCCTTCGGGTATCTTGTAAAGGGATATATCTTTATTCTTTTTTCGTGTAAATATAAGGGGATGTTCAGGCTTTTACTTTATTTTTGTCTTGTATTATAATCCTGTACAAATTTATGCAGGAAGGTTTAACGAATATGAAGAAGGAGGTGATGTTGCTGTCGTTGCTTTTATTGTTTTTTGCACAACGAAACATTGAATAAACAATGAATGCGTAGTGTTTGTTAAATCAGTAAATTACAAGCATCTACCTACCCATATGAGAGCGGACATTGTTGAATATAATGAAAAACAAACTACCGACTACAAGGCTGTTTGTTTTTTGCTTGCCAAAATCATTGACCTGGTGCTGGTAGATGCTGAAAGCAAAATATGGCATTCGCACCCTGTATGGTTTATTGAAGGTAACCCTATAGTTGGTTACAGCAAACAAAAAGCAGGCATCAGACTTATGTTCTGGAGTGGCGCCGACTTCGAAGAAGAGAAACTGAATGTAAGAGGAGATAAGTTTAAAGATGCTTCTGTTTTCTACAATCATACTTCCGAAATTGACCCCGATGATTTAAAACGCTGGCTTTTAAAATCGAAAGACCTACAGTGGGACTATAAGAATATAGTAAAAAGAAAAGGACGGTTAGAAAAACTAAAATAGCATGAAAACCACTTCAAGCCACGATGAACGCATGGCAACAATGACTTTTGCTTCGGTGTATCCGCTTTATGTTGCCAAAATTGAGCGCAAAGGCAGAACAAAAGAAGAGCTGCATCAGGTGATTGAATGGCTTACCGGCTTTGACGAGAAGAAGCTGCAGGAACTTATTAACGAGCAGGTAACCTTTGAAACATTCTTCGAACGGGCAACATTGAACCCAAAGGCTTCGCTGATTACAGGGCTCATTTGTGGCTACAGAATAGAAGAGATTGAGAATCAAATTACAAAGCAAGTCAGGTACCTCGACAAGTTGGTGGACGAACTGGCAAAGGCAAAAACGCTTGAAAAGATTTTAAGGAAATAACAAAAACACAGATATAAACAGTAACAAATAAAAAGTTACAAGTAAATAGTTCCGAAACACAAGACTGTTGATCTGAATTGTATATATTAGAAACAGATCATTCAGTATTTTTGCTTAGATATAAAACAGGTTATTTAAATTAAATCAACAAAAAAAGCAGATTATGAGAACAATCAAATTTCTGTTAGCGATTTCCATTTTGTCTTTGTCCCTGAGTGTAGTTGCTCAGCAGCCAACAAAAAAATATTTCATCACAGGACAGGTTTTTAACATGGCCAAACAGCCTGTGCCGGGTGCCTCGGTATTTGTCGACAACAAAAGTACTGATGTATTTACCGACAAAAACGGTAATTACAAAGTAAAGGTGAAACCTGACGCCAAAGTGCTGTCAATTATCACACTCTCCAGCGGATTGCTGAGTGAGGAAATTAACGGCAGAGATGTGATTAACTTCCAGTTCAACGACACGATACATTATAAAGGAACCACCCGGAATGAAAGCCCCGACGACGAAGAAGTAAATATCGGTTATGGAACATCAAAAAAGTCAGTCATGGCCACAAAGGTTAGCACCATTGATGGAAAGAAGAATAAATACGCGTCCTATCAGGATGTGTATGAGCTGATACGTGGCGAAGTGCCGGGCGTGCAGGTACAGGGCGATAAAATAAGAGTAAGAGGTGTGGGCACATTTACAGGTTTGACTGATCCATTGATACTTATTGATGGGATAGAAACAAAAGCAGAGCATCTTGCGAATGTAGATCCACGCATGGTGAAATCGATCAGTATTCTTTCGGGACCCGATGCATCTATATACGGATCGAAAGCAGCCAACGGAGTGATAATGATAACGCTGATAGGAAAGTAATCTCTCTCTTTATTCAACACACGCAAAACAATAACAAACCGGAAAAATTACAGCATGAAAAACAACATTAAATTGAAATTAGTATTCTTTGCACTTGCATTTACAGGATTTATTTACGGCCAGATCAATACAGTAGACTCAACAGTACAAACCATTGGATACTGGAGTAAGAATGAGACGCAGTCCTATGTGATTACAATAGATAAATACAAATTAAACAAATCGGATACCACCTCGCACGACAGGTATAAATTCAATGTTGATATTGTGGTGAAGGATTCCACAGCCGACTCGTATACGCTCGAATGGAAGTATAAAAACTACGAAATAGAGTCGGAAAATGAAATTTTGAAAAAGATAATGTCGATGTCGGAGGACATGACAGTGCTTGTAAAGACCGATGAGTTTGGCGCATTCGAAGAAGTTGTGAACTGGAAAGAGTTGAGTGCTTATATGAAAAACATAACCACTAAGTTGCGTAAAGAATATAAAGATGCTCCGACGCTTGTAAAACTAATCAAACAGGTAGAAAATACATATGATAACAAAGCAGCGATTGAATCGAACACAATCAATGAAATTCAACAGTTTTTTTCATTTCATGGAGGTAAATACGCACTGGGTGAAGTGTACGAAGGCAATACGAAAACGCCTAATATGTATGGAACCGAACCTTTTGATACTGAATTCACGATGTCGCTGGATACAATACAATTTGAAGACAACAATTACATATTGAGATATAACCACTCGATCAATCAGGAACAATTAGAAGAGGCCACCTACACCTATCTGAAAACAGTAATGAAAACAATGGGACTCCCCGAAATCCAAAGAAAGGACATCAAGGATATTGCAAACCAAACGGATTTGGCTTCGCGCATTCATGGTTCGGGCTGGGTAATTTACAGCATACAAACAAAAACAGTTACGGCCGACAATTCCACCAATATCGAAGAAACAATCATTGAAATTATATAAATTGATTTGTATCCGGGCTAATTGACAGATAGCTTGTGTTTTTCAGATGGCTCTTTTCCTGCATTGAAATGCGCAATGCTTCGTTTTAGCTTTTGGGAGCAATGTTTGCATTTTTAGGCTAAAGTTTCTATCTTTGCGCCCGAAACAGATATCGACTGTTTATCTTCCTTTTTTTTATTAAATTGTAAATTGTATATTTTAAAAATGTACAGTCTTAAATATCGCCATATAAAATGATACAGCGCATACAAACTTTATATTTATTGCTTATAGTTATTCTTTCTATTTTTACCTTGTTCATGCCTTTTGCCGGCTTGCTCAACAGCGCAGAGGCTTTGCAGTACGTCATGAACTATAAAGGTGTGTTTCTGGTTCAACCTACAGGCAATGTTTTTCAGGAAAATGTGTGGGCGCTCACTGCGCTTTCGGCAATGATTCCTGTGCTGGCGTTTGTGACGATCTTTCTTTTCAAAAAACGTTTGTTGCAAATACGGTTGCTTATATTTAACCTTGTGCTTATGGCAGGATATTATGGTTTGCTGTTTATCTACCTTTGGCAGGCAGGCGTTAAACTACAGGCCGACTGGTACCTCGAAATTGTAACAGCTTTTCCGCTTGTCAATATCATCCTTGGTTTTATGGCCGTTCGTGCGATTGGCAAAGACGAAGCGCTCGTGAAATCGCTGAACAGAATAAGATAAATCAAGCTTTTAAATAATGTCAAACGCCTCCACTAAAGGGGCGTTTGTTGTTTGGCGCTGTTGAACAATGGAAATGATTCAGACGTTTATTCCACAAGATGAATAAACAATGAAAATTAAACTAATATTGTCGGGCTTGTTGGTATTGCTGGCGCAAACAGCCTGCACGCAACAAACCAATACTCAAACAATGAAATACAATCAACTGACGAAAGAGGAAGCTGCTGTTATCCTTCACAAGGGTACCGAACGGGCTTTCACGGGCGAATATGTCGACAACAAAGCCAGCGGTACTTATGTGTGCCGCCAGTGTAATGCGCCTTTGTACAACTCCAAAGATAAATTTGAATCGCACTGCGGCTGGCCGAGTTTCGACGATGAAATTCCCGGCGCCGTGAAACGCGTGAGGGATGCCGATGGACGCCGCACCGAGATAGTTTGCAGTAACTGCGAAGGTCATCTGGGGCATGTGTTCACAGGCGAAGGATTTACGGAGAAAGATACGCGGCATTGCGTGAATTCTATTTCGATGAAATTTATACCCGAAAATAAAACAAAGATGGAAAAAGCTTACTTTGCCTCAGGTTGCTTCTGGGGCACCGAATATCATTTTATGAAAGCAAAAGGTGTGTTGGAAACTACTGTAGGTTACATGGGTGGACATACCGAAGAACCCACTTACCGCCAGGTTTGTGATGGCAACACAGGGCATGTTGAAACTACGGAGATTGTGTACGACCCCACCAAAACGAGCTTCGAGGAACTACTGAAGCTGTACTACGAAACCCACGACTTCGAACAGGTAGGTGGACAAGGTCCTGATATCGGTGCGCAGTATCAATCGGTGGTGTTTTATGTAAACGATGAACAGAAACAGATGGTGGAGAAATACATAAAGATTCTTCAGGACAAAGGCTTTAGTCCCGCTACCGAATTACGCTCTGCGCCTCGCTTCTGGCCGGCCGAAGATTATCATCAGGAGTACTACGACAAAAAGAACGGTACGCCTTATTGCCATATCTACCGAAAGATTTTTTGAGCGAAAGTAATTGAGTAATATAACTCACCCCCTGAACTGCGGAGCTTTCCGTTGGTTCAGGGGGTGAGTCGTATTTACTATTTACAATTTAAAGATGTACAATTTACAATTTAGAGAATCAGTGGTTGAATAATATCCGTAATGGATTATCTTTCTCTTCTTTTTCTTAAATTGTAAATGAACAAATTGTAAATGATTTAATTATAGCTTGGCAAACTTGAATATTCTTTAGAATAACGCAGGTGCTGATCTACATAGTTCTCGTCGTAGCTTATTTTTACATCGGTAATTTTGCCCGAAGCATCTTTCACCAAACTATACACAGGGTTAACGAAGCCGCGGTAAGGCGCAAGGTTCAGTTTTTTGTAGCGGTCGAGCACTTCGGCATGCAATGTTTGATCCACCTTTACGGCATAAGCTTCCACCAGTTTTTTACCACCTTCGAAATCGCCTGTTGAGCGGATGCGTTGTATCTCGGCCAGGAGTTGTCCGAATAAAGCACGTAGTTTTTGGTAGTCGTTCACCACAACAAAAGTTTCGCCGTCGCGCTTTTTCATTTCTATCACTTTGTCGGCTTTTCCTTTTTCGTACACCCAAGCAGCAATCAACTGACGGTTGCGCATGTGTGCTTCTTCAATATTTTTTCCGGGTTGAATGCGGGTGAGCTGCGTCATCAATCCATTCATTATAAATTGATAATATTCGGCTTTGTAAGCTTCTTTATCGGGCAAAAGACCAAGTTCAACAATTTTCGGATCGGCCATATAATACAGTCCGAAGAGGTCGGCACGCGCTTCTTCTATTGTGGAACCGTAGGCTTTCAGCGCATCAGGATCGACACCCGGCAGCAGTTTGCCCGAACCGTGACCAAGACATTCGTGAAGGTCGGTGTGCAGGTTGTTGGTGATGGATGCAAAGTCTTTGGCGCGCTGGCGTTCGGTGTCGCTCCACATAAATTCATCAGCAAAGCCATTGCCAAGCGAAGCCTGATCGTAAGCTTCGGTGATGTTTTCGATGGTCACCGATTTCGAACCGTGTTCGGCACGAATCCAGTTAGCATTGGGCAGGTTCACACCTATAGGAGTGGCGGGGTAACAATCGCCGGCAAGGATGGCAGCCGTTATCACCTTGGCCGAAACGCCTTTTACTTTTTCTTTTTTGAATTTCGGATCGATAGGCGAATTGTCCTCGAACCATTGCGCGTTGTCACTTATGGTTTGGGTACGTTTTGTCGCTTCTACGTTTTTGAAGTTAACGATCGATTCCCAGCTTGCTTTCATGCCCAGTGGGTCGCCATAAGTTTCGGTAAATCCGTTCACGAAGTCGACCTGCGAGTCCAGGTCCTCCACCCATTTGATCGAATACTCATCGTAGGTGTTGAGGTCGCCGGTTTTGTAAAAGCTTATCAAACTCTTGATCACTTCCTTTTGCTTGTCGTTTTCGGCTACTGTCACGGCCTTTTCGAGCCATCCCACGATGCGTTCGATGGCTTGTGTGTAAAGTCCGCCTACTTTATATGTCTTTTCCACAAGCTTGCCGTTTTCTTTCACAAGTTTGCTGTTCAGTCCGTACGAAATGGGCGTGCTGTCGTTCGGGTCCTTCATATTGGCATAAAAAGCTTCCACTTCGGGCTGTGTCACGCCTTCGCCATAGTAGTTGTTGCCCGAAGTGAGGATCAAATCCACGCCATCGGCCTGATTGGTGCGTTTGGGATAGAGCGCCGGGTCGAAAATCACCGGAGTGAGTTGACTGATCAGTTCATCCACAGTTTCGCCGGGCATCAACACTGCGGCCAGCTCCTCTGCCTTGAGCGATTTCACTGCTTCGGCAAAAAATTCTTTTGTGAACTCAGGCGTAAACTTATCTTCGGAATAATGATGGTGAATACCGTTTCCCATCCAAATGCGTTTCAGATAAGTGGTCAGCTGGCCAAATTGTTCCGAATTACGATCTCCTTTATAGTTTTCGTACACCGATTCGAGGGTGCGACGCACGGCCAGATTATATTTGTTGTTCTGATCGTAAAGGATATCACGTCCTTCGAGGGCTGCCTGGTTGAGATAATAAATCAGCTCTTTCTGTTTCAGACTCAAGGATTCAAAATCAGGAACGCGATAACGCAGGATTTCTATATCGGCAAATTTATCCACCGAATAAGTGAAATCTTCGATAGCAGGCGTAGCGCTTTTCTGGCTGCCGCATGCTAATAAAACTGTTGTCATAAATGCGAGGGTTAGTTTTTTCATATAAGTTACGAATTGTTCGAATGAAACGAATTTCACGACTGTTTGTTTAAAGATACAAAAATAGCGATTTTATTTTGAAATGTGGGGCTTTGCAGGTTGCTTTAAGGTCGAAGGACAAAAGTCAAGGGTCTAATGTCAAAGGCTTCTCCGGAGACCGGGGGCAGGAAGAGCCGTATGTAAGTCGTTGAGCGTCGTATGTATTGACCTTCGATTGCTATTGTAACGTTGTCAGAAGCCTTTGTATTGACTTTCGATTGCCATTGTATTGACCTTCGATTGCCTTTGTATTGACCTTCGATGTCATTTGTTTGAGCGTCGATGCCATTTGTTTGATCGTCGATATCAATTGTTTTAACGTCAGCATCAGTTGTTTTAACATCAGCATCGTATGTATTGACCTTCGATGTCATTTGTTTGAGCGTCGATGCCATTTGTTTGATCGTCGATATCAATTGTTTTAACATCAGCATCAGTTGTTTTAACATCAGCATCGTATGTATTGACCTTCGATGTCATTTGTTTGAGCGTCGATGTCATTTGTTTGAGCGTCGATGCCATTTGTTTGATCGTCGATATCAATTGTTTTAACATCAGCATCAATTGTTTTAACATCAGCATCGTATGTATTGACCATTGATGACGTATGTAACTTGTTGAGCGACGTATGTATTTACCTTCGATTGCTATTGTAACTATCTTCGATTGCTATTGTAATGTTGTCAGGGGTTCGGGGCAAGATTTTTAGTTGCATACCTGAATATTCAAGGCGCGACTTTGAGTCGCACTCCGAATAAAAGACACAAAAGACTGTTGAAGCGTGGAATTGTTGAAGCGTGGAATCGTCAATTATCAATTATCAATTATCAATCACTTTCCAAACTATTTTAACGCTGATTTGTTTGATACAATAGTTATCAAAAGTTTTTATCAATTTTAAATCCATTTACTTTTATGAACAAAACAGCATTCGGCTTAATGGCCTTCCTTTTTTTGTTCTCAATGGTTGCAAAGTCACAAAGTGTAAGCGGCGACTGGAAGGGAACATTGTCCGTTCAGGGCATAAATCTTGAACTTATTTTCCATATCAGCGACAAAGATGGCGTTTACACTTCCACTATGGATGTGCCTGCACAGGGTGCAACGGGAATTCCTGTTGAAAAAACAGAGTTCGCCAACAATAAACTAAGTATGAGCGTTCCCGCAGCTAAAATTGTCTTTTCGGGTGAATTGACCGGCGATAGCATTGCAGGAAATTTTGAACAAATGGGCACGAAATTGCCGTTGACACTCCGGAAATTCAAAAGCACACTGCCCGGCAACACGGCATTGGTTACTTCCGACGAAAAACTCAAACAACTGGCAGCATTTGATGCAGGCAACTACAAATACAAAGTAGCCGACTATTTTGCACGCCCTAAAGCATCTTCATTCCGCTTGTCGCCCAATGGCAAATACATGTCCTATCTCGAAAAGGACGACAAAAACAAAAATCACGTATATGTGAAAGAAATTGCCACCGGTAAAGTTACCCGTGCCATCGAAGAAAAGGATGAATTGATAAAAGGCTATGGATGGATAAGCGATGAAAAACTTTACTACATGATGGACAAGGGCGGAAACGAAAATTTCCACATTTATGCAACAAATATCGATGGTACTAACGCCCGCGACCTGACGCCTTTCGAAGGTGTAAGAGCCGGCATTATACGTGTTTTGAAAGATCAGAAGAATGTACTTATTATTCAGATGAATAAAAACAACAAACAGATATTTGAACCTTACCGCCTGAATGCTGCCACCGGCGAAATCACACAATTGTTCGAGAACAAAGATGCTGCTAACTCTATTCAGAGCTACGAATTTGATAAAGATGGAAATCTGAGAGCCTACACACAATTGAGAAACGGTGTAGAAACCGAGTTTTACTACAAGGACCCCACAACAAACGAGTTCAAACTTATGAAAAAGATGAACTGGGACGATAGTTTCGGTATTATAAGTTTCAATTATAAATCGGCCAACAAGGATGAAGCCTATGTGTACAGTAATCTCGACAGCGACAAAGCTCGCATTATACTTTACGACTTCAAAGCCGACAAAAAGATAAGTGAAGTGTTCTCGAACCCCGATTATGATGCAACAAGCATGCATTTATCACGAAAACGCAATTATGAAATCGATTATTTTGGTTATGATGGCGAAAAATCGGAAATTATTCCGGTAAGTAAAACCTACAAGGACCTTGACAGCAGGGTGAAAAAACAATTCCCCGGAAAAGAATACGGTGTAACCGGTTACGACGACGATGAAAAAACATTCCTTATCGTTCTGCAAAGCGATAAGCTGTATGGCACTTATTACGAATACAATACGACTACAGGTAAGTTTAAACTGCTTTACGATCTTATGCCGCAACTTAAAGAAGCCGATATGGCAGTAATGAAACCGATTACATTTAAAAGTCGCGATGGATTAACGATACATGGTTACATTACCCTGCCAAAAGAAGCGCTCGCCGGTAAAAAAGTACCGATGATCGTGAATCCGCATGGAGGTCCTCAGGGCGTACGCGACAGTTGGGGATTTAATCCCGAAGCTCAGCTTTTTGCAAGCCGTGGTTATGCTACCTTACAGGTGAATTTCAGAATCTCGGGTGGCTACGGGAAAGAATTTTTGAGAGCCGGATTCAAACAAATCGGTCGTAAAGTAATGGACGATGTGGAAGATGGTGTAAAATATGCCATTTCGCAAGGTTGGGTGAACGAAAACAAAATAGGTATCTACGGTGGAAGTCATGGTGGATATGCCACCCTTATGGGACTTGTGAAAACACCCGATTTATACGCTTGTGGAGTGAATTATGTAGGCGTTTCGAACATTGAAACATTGTTTAAGTCAATACCTGAGTACTGGAAACCACAATTAAAAATAATGGGCGAAATATGGTACGATCTTGATAATCCTGAAGAGCTTAAAATTGCACGTGAAGTATCGGCAGTGAACAACGTCGACAAAATAAAGAAACCTTTGCTGGTGGTACAGGGCGCTAACGATCCACGCGTGAACATTAACGAGAGCGATCAGATTGTGACTGCACTCAGGGCCAAAGGCTTTGATGTGCCATATATGGTAAAATACAACGAAGGTCATGGATTCCAACGCGAAGAAAATCGTATGGATTTTTACAGCGCCATGTTGGGATTCTTTGCTAAGCATCTGAAATAGTAGCGATGCTCAGCACTATCATGGGCTGACAAATACAGTTTCCCAGTAAACAACAAAAAGCCCCTGGCTGCATATTGATTGCAACCGGGGGCTTTTATTGTTGAATCGTTGAAGCGTTGAACTGTTGAAGCGTTGAATCGTGAATTATCAAATTTTCAAATCTTCAAACTCTTCAAATTATCAATTGTCAATTATCAATTGTCAATTGCCTAAACTCCGCTAAACATATTGAAACCGCCATCAACAGGCAAAACGACCCCGGTGATAAAGCTTGCAGCCGGAGAACATAAGAACTGAACGGCACCATTCAACTCAGTGATGTCACCAAAACGTTTCATTGGTGTATTGGCAAGCACTTTCATGCTACGATCGGTCAATGAACCATCCGGATTGATAAGCACAGCACGGTTCTGGTCACCGATAAAAAAGCCGGGAGCAATGGCATTCACGCGAACACCATCTCCGTATTTCATAGCCATTTCCATGGCAAGCCATTGTGTAAAGTTACTAACAGCTGCTTTGGCTGCCGAATATCCCGGCACACGTGTCATGGATTGAAAAGCTGCCATTGATGACACATTGATAATACTTCCTGATTTCTGTTGCGCCATTACCTTGCCAAAAACATAACTCGGATACACTGTACCGTTCATGTTCAGGTTGGTCACTTTGTCCCAGTTGGCTATTTCCATATCGAAAAAGCTCTGATCATCAGCTAAAGTAGCTCCGGGAATATTACCACCTGCTATATTCAACAGAATGTCGATGCTTCCCCATTGTGCTACAATTTCGTCGGCTGCCTTTTGCAAACTTGGAATATCGAGCACGTTACCAATAATGCCAATGGCCTGACCACCTTCGGCAGTTAATTCAGCCACACGTGCATCAAGATTTTCCTGACGTATGTCCATGGCCACAACGCGGGCACCAGCTTTTACAAAACTTTTGGCAATGCTTCCTCCCAAAACGCCCCCTGCACCGGTAATTACCGCTACCTTACCTTCAATACTAAACATTTCGTTCATAATATATTATTTTTTTCAATTAGTTTTTCATCTTTTGTTATTACTGCGAATAAAAAGCTGAAAATAGTCCTTAGACTTCGACTGAGCTCACGCCGAAGTCTCAGTCGAACGGACGTTTATGTTATATCTTTGTTTATTCCCTACGGGGAACTGATTTTGGTGATTTCTATTTTCTATTGATATACATTCCCTACGGGAAATAATTTACTTCAAGCAAAATAGAATTATTTTCAACCCCTGATTCGCATTATTTCTGTTGTTCTACTGAACTTACTTCGTCGCTCCAACACGCCTGATGTTGCCATTATTCAGCTTGACTTTGCCAATGTCGGGCTTTATGCTTTGTTGATTTCGTTGGCTACAGTAGCCATAATGCCTGACACTTCGGCCAAAGCATACATACGTCCGTAAAACGAATAACCCGGATTGTCGGGCTTGTTCACATCGTCGAGCATAAGTTTACCATGATCCACCCGCATAGGCAATCCCGGATGTTCACGTTCGAAAATGCGTACCAATTCAATTAAATGCCCACGTCCTTCGAGGTGATTGGCTTCCATAAAGTTTCCATTTTCATCCACATCAGTACTTCGTAAATGAACAAAATGCGTTCTTTTTGCAAATTTAGCAGCCAAAGCAGGCACATC
>JACCEE010422085.1_pt1 | contig 20862 bp, 18 predicted proteins | sample 7449931 | NCBI WGS metagenome assembly JACCEE01 (sample SAMN15323457, study PRJNA562643) | freshwater metagenome | isolation source: river surface water | place: USA:Blue River Watershed | collected 2017-08-19 | reverse complement strand
TCTAGGTCTAACGTACGCGCGCCCCAGCGTTCGTGTCGTTCGCGTCCTTGTTGATTTTCAATCTGTTGCAGTGCATTTAATAATTCAAAGGGTGATAAACCCGTCTGCAAAATAGCAACCGCATTGACGTAATCAGGTTGCTGCATTCCTGACAGCGGTTTGCTGTAATAAAATGATGAATAATCAACTAATTGACTATTTTCTAAATGAGAAAGTGCGACTAATGCCTGTTGGATTTGCTGTTCAGGATTGGCTAAATTACTGCCTAAACCAATATAAACCACTGTCATCATTGCTAAAATCCAAAAAATCTAAACAAAGGACGACTGACTAAAGGGGAAAATTGCCAAGGAGTAGCAACGATAATTAACAACGTTGCGAGGCTAAAACCAATCGCTAAAGTTTTAAATTTTTGTTTATCAACAGTTTGCCGTTTCACTCGCATTGCCACAATCGTAATTATCACCACCGCAAGCAACATCGTAAAACTATGCTCCATTCCAAAAAAACGCAATTGGCGGTCATGCACCGCTTCTTTGAAATGCGTCATAAACTGCATCGTTAAAGGACTGATAAAATACAAAATTAAGCCGATTAATGCTTGCGTATGAATCACTGCCAACGTTACACGGCGCAGCAATTCATCTGTCGCAGAAAAAGCGTGTGCTTGCCACCAGCCACGATAAGCACGAAAAAGTGTGTAAAACAGGCTAATAATGACCAACCAACGAAAAATTGAATGCAATACTAATAAACTGAAATACATAAAATATTGTCCTGTTTTACATCTTCTTTAATTCTGACGTACTGCTTAAATAGGAGTGCAATCGCTTAAGCTATTGCGCTCCCGTTAAAGTGTGAATTGTGGTTCAGACAAAAAACAGAAAATTACTCTTCTATCGGAGGAGCTTTATCTACTTTTTGCCCATTTCTATGTCGTCTAAATCCACGACGGGGGCGGCGAGTGCGTTGTTGTTCACGCGCAACGGAGGTAGAAGGCTGTGTAAAAAACTCTTCGTCCGCTTCTGTTTCTGTTTCTGCATTGTGGTCTTCTACATCACTTTGCGCTATTTCATTTAATGCGGCTTCACGCGTATGTGTATCATGACTATTGAGTTGTGACCACCAATGCGCCACTTCACGCGCTTCTGCATCGCCTGCTTGTCCACGCAGCAGCATGAAATCATAACCAGAGCGAAAACGCGGATTTTCTAACAAACTTTGTCGTTGTCGACGGTTTTTACTGCGTTTCATTAAACGCGGTTGTAATAACCAAATTTCTAACATTTGTGTAGTTAAACGTCGAGGAATAACAATGGTTTTTGTTTGTATATTCAAAGCTTTTTGTGCAGCTTGCACTAATGCCTCTTGTTCACTTAAACCTTGATTTTGGAATTGTGGCAATAATTTGAGCAATGGATGCCATAATAACGCGGCTAATAAAAACGCAGGATTTATCGATTGTTGCCGCTCAATGCGTAAATCAGTGCTTTGCAGGGCTTGGCGTACCATCTGTAACGCGCTTTTATCGCTAAAACCTGTTTCAATCAAGGGGAAAAGTTGGGCAAATAAGCCGAATTTCCGCAATTGTTCAAAAGATTGCAAACCGTGCCCTGTCATGAATAATTTAAGAATTTCTTCAAATAAACGGGCTTTGGGAATGCCATCTAATAAATGACGCAATTGGTAAATCGGCGCAGCGGTTTGAGGTTCTATGCTAAAGCCGAGTTTTGCCGCAAACCGCGCGGCGCGTAACATGCGCACGGGGTCTTCTTGATAACGCAAAATGGGGTCGCCAATCAGGCGAATAATGCCCGCTTGAATATCTGCCATTCCGTTTGCGTAATCTAGCAGGGAAAAATCGCTGATGTCGTAATATAAAGCATTGATTGTAAAATCGCGCCGCCATGCGTCCTCGTCAATTGTGCCATAGACGTTATCGCGCACAATGCGTCCGTTAATCACTAAACCTTCGCCCTCATTATCACTGTCATGACGCGCGCGGAATGTGGCGACTTCAATAATTTCCCGACTGTTTTCCCGTCCAAAATGCACATGCGCCAGTAAAAACCGACGACCAATTAAGCGGCAATTTCTAAATAACGCTTGCACTTCTTCGGGGCGCGCATTGGTTGCAACATCAAAATCTTTTGGCGTACGTTTTAACAGTAAATCGCGCACGCATCCGCCGACTAAAAAGGCTTGATAACCTGCATGATTTAATTGATAAAGCACTTTTAAAGCCGATTTACTGATTTGATTACGCGATACGCTGTGCGCCGCGCGAATAATCCGTTTGGGGGTATGGGTAACAACTTCACGCGGTGGCAATGCGCCCTCAGGATGGACGGCTTCTATCGCTAAAGTTGCTTGTAATTGAGTTTCTTCATCTACACCAACAGGGGGTAGTGGTTCGGAAACTGTGGTCGATGGAGCGTTTTTGCGCATGAGCGGACGGATAATATTTTTAATTCCGTCAATTAAGCGTTTATGAATCATTCTAATCCTTATTATTATGGCTTTCGCGGTTTTTCGTCGGCATTTCAATTCAATAAACTTATGGGAACTGCAAAATTAGCGCAGCAGTGCGCAAGACGAAAATGCTAGTGGGAAAGATACACAGCCTCAATTAATTGTCGCACGCCTTGAACCCAATATTGCGAAGCAGCAGAAGAATGACGGCGGTCTAATACGATAATGCGTCCCTTCTTACCGGCGGGGGTTTGCTGAATTAGCGGATGCTGCAATAATTTTTCTTTTAATAATTGTTGTTGTTGCGGACTTGCCTCACTGATGAGAATATCGGGCTGCCAGCTAAATAGCACTTCTTCCGAGATTTTAACATGTCCATCTATGCCTTTTTCAGCGGCTAAATTAACCAAATGCGCATAGCGGCTGGCATCGTTAAACAAGGTATTGTTACCCGCTGTGTAGCCTTCTGTCCAGAGTAAAACCCGCAGCGGGGGGTTTTGTTCTGGGATACGGCTTTGCAATTGCGCTAATTCTTGGTGCATTGTGTGAATTAGCTGTGCTGCTGCGTCAGGGCGTTGAATGGCATTGCCTATTAATTGAACATTCTGTTCAATGTCAGCAAAACGTGTAAAAGCAGATAAACGCACTAATTTTATACCACTTACTTGCAATAAATTCACCATTTCAGCACGGCTATAACTCGCTACGAATACTAAATCAGGGTTTAAACTGACAATAGATTCAGGGTCACGTCCAACTTGCGGAATTAACTGACTTTGTTCTGCAATGTTGCTATAGCTTGCATCTCGCGCCAATGTGCTGAGTGCAATAATCCGTTCTTTAGGACAAAGGGCAAGCAAAATTTCATCACTCGCAAGGGTTTGCGAAACAATCCGTTGTGGTGCAAGTTCAAAAATTTCTGCCGCTAAACAAGAGAATAGTTGGCAAAACAAAAAAATTCCCGTGCCAATTCGTTGCAGACTAAAATTAATTTTAAGGAAAAAAATTGACATAAGAAAATTTATTTTATCTAATCACGGGTTCTTTGATAGTTCTGTCTTAATTGAAATATCAAAGGTTTTTAATAAGTACGAAGTGCAACTGCTTGTTTAACGCTATCATTTGACATTTCACGGGAAGCTTGGTGCAAAGCCAACACTGCCCCCGCAACAGTAATTAAGTGTATTTCATTCATCAAAAACCACTGTCACCATGTGATGGGAAGGGGAATGAAACGAATCGCTAGGTGTAATCCTAGCGTTCACCTTAAGAGTCTGGAGACCGACTTATTAAAAGCAGTATGTCGTGTTGCGGAGGGCAACAAGATATCAGGCTGTGTCATTAGGCAAAATCGGTTTTTATTCCTAAGGTCTAATGTATTTTAACACGATTTACCTGTCTGTCTTAATTCTCTCTGGAACGCTTCTTTTTTAGCTACTTATGAAAAATACAAAAGGAAGTGTCTCTTCTTATGAAAATCAAAATTTTATCTTATGTTGTCGGTCTGGCGTGTTTTCCTTTACTTGCTAGTGCTGATGAACAAAATCCTTTAGAAATTGTCATTACGCCCACCCGCACGGCTCAAACCGTGAATGATACTTTAGCTTCTGTCACTGTGATTGACCGCGCGGCTTTAGCGCAAAGTCAGGCAACAACTTTAACGGAAGCTTTACGCGGTATTGTCGGCGTACAAATAGCCAGCAGCGGCGGCATAGGACAACAAACTTCCGTTTTTATGCGCGGCATGGAATCTGACCATGTACTAGTTTTAATCGACGGCGTAAAAGTCGGCTCTGCGACGGCGGGCACTTTTGCGTTTAATCAAATTCCCGTTTCGCAAATTGAACGGATTGAAATTGTACGCGGCACACGTTCCAGTTTATACGGTTCTGAAGCAATGGGCGGCGTGATTCAAATTTTCACCCGTCGCACGGCAGGCGCAGATAGCAATAAAAACGTAGTGCATACAGCCGCAGAGGTAGGTGTTGGTAGTCATCAAACTTACCAAGTGAATGGTGCGGCGAGTCAACAAACTGACAATAGCCGCTATAGCATTGCGACTGAATACTTACGTTCTGATGGCTTTAATGCTTGTGACCCCGCCAATGGCGGTTTGGGCGGCTGTTATACTGATGAAGCTGATGAGGATGGTTATAAAAATACTGCTTTCTCATTGAATTTTTCCCATCAATTCAGCAAGATTTTTAATATTCAAGCTTTCGCTTTACGCAGTTTTGGCACAACGGATTACGACGGTTTACCTTTTAATAATCAAGTAGATTTTGTGCAACAAGTATTTGGTTTAAATGGACATTGGCAATTCAGCCCCGCATGGTCATTTAACGCAAGTATTGGCGAAAGTCGCGACGAAAATGATAATTTTGGCGGCGATTATGGCGGCAGTCGTTATGACACGCGGCGTTTACATGGTTCATTATTAAGCACTTATCAATTTTCAACGCAGCATAATCTGACTGTAGGTTATGACTATTTGCGCGATAAAGTGGACAGTAGTTTAACCTTTGATGAGTCTAAACGAGATAATCACGGCATTTTTGCCCAATACCAAGGCAATTATCAAGCATTCGACGCACAAGCGAGTGTTCGCTACGATGATAATCAACAATTCGGCGATAAAATCACGGGCAATGTGACCTTAGGCTATACTTTCGCAATCAATAATCGCGATGATTTGCGCACGTTTATTGGTTATGGTACAGCGTTTAAAGCGCCGTCTTTTAACGAATTGTATTATCCTGATTTTGGCAATCCTGATTTAAATCCAGAAGAAGCAAAAAGTTTAGAACTGGGTTTAGGCTCAGCTAATCAATATTCACAATGGACATTTAACTTATTCCGTACGACTGCCGACCAGTTAATTGCAACGGCATACGACGCAGCAAGCGGTAATTTTGCGCCCGTCAATATTAATGAAGCCGAGATTTTGGGCGCGGAATTAACCTTTAATTGGCAACGCAAAGGCTGGGAATTTAACTCGCAACTCACTGCTTTAGATACTAAAGACAGCAAAACGGATAAAAAATTGCCCCGTCGCGCCGCATTCAGCTACAAACTGATGTTAGCGCATCAATTAAAACAAGATAAATTAATTATGGAAGTGATTGGACAATCACATCGTTTTGATGATGTTGCCAATACCCGCCGTTTAGGGGGCTACACTTTGCTCAATTTGCGCAGTGAGCGACAAATTAATAAAAACTGGAAAGCCTCTGTTTCTATTGATAACGTATTTAATCGTGATTATGAAGAAATTCGCTATTATGAAACGGCGGGACGGACATTTTTTATTCGTTTAGGGTTTGAAAACTAAACTAAAAATAAAGGCTCTCAGGGGCATACTTGAGAGCCTTTTATTCTGCTATGATTACATTTATTTTAAAAACACTACTCCTTTATTCCCACCTTCCTATTACAAATCATGACTGTCAAAGTGCTTTTTCTGTGTAGTCGAAATAAATGGCGCAGTCCCACTGCTGAACAGGTCTTTTCAGAGTGGACGGGTTTAGAATGTTTATCAGCAGGTTTAAATCCTGATGCAGAAACGCCTTTAACACCAGAATTATTAGCATGGGCAGATATTATTTTTGTGATGGAACGTAGACATAAAGAAAAATTATCTAATCGCTTTAAAGCACATCTCGCCAATAAAAAAGTAGTTTGCTTAAATATTCCTGATAAATATGCTTACATGGATAAAATGTTGGTTAAATTATTACAAGCAAAAGTGCCGCGTTTTTTGCCTTAGTTTTTCTTTAAAATATGCCCAAACTTTGCTCAACGCAATTACCTTAAAAGGAGTGCAATAGCTTTAGCTATTGCAATTGGCAAACTTGCTTGCTTTTAAAACCTAATAGGTCTTTGTTTTAATTTAAATCTATCACCAAAATTGGGTTATTTAGTTCTCGGCAACCCTTGCAATCGCTAAAACTATTGCACTCCTTTTTAATCAACTGCGTAATACCTAAGTCTTTTATACCGACAGACCTGCTAGGTCTTCGATACCTAGTAGGTCTTTATTTTCATTTTGATATCGCGCCAAACTTGGGTTAATTGCCCAAACCAGCAATAGCTGAAGCTATTGCACTCTTGTTTAATCATTTACTATATAATGAAAGTTTGTAAGCATGGTTGCGTCTTTTTTGGAAAAACTGCGTAACTTTTCTTCGGATTTTCACTCATGCACCTATTTCGTTTTTTGCGTTTTTCTTTAAATTCCGTTTCTATGATATTCGCGCAATTGTGCATGATGCTGTTATTTAGCATTTCTTCCAATAGCTTTGCGCAAATTCGCTTAGATACTCAATTTAGTCAAACGCCTTTGAATTTAAGTACCAACTTGCAAATTACGCCCGCACATGGGCAACAGCAAGGCACAAATTTATTTCACAGTTTTAGCGAATTTTCTATTCCCGAAGGTTATAACGTCATTTTTACAAATGACGCAAATAATTCAATTAATCGCATTATCAGCCGCGTGACAGGTAATCAAAGTTCAACCTTTGCAGGGACGTTAAACAGTCCTTCTAGTGCCGATTTTTATTTTTTTAATCCCAACGGCATTGTGTTTAAACAATCCGCACAACTAAATATCGCGGGCAATAGTTGGTTTTCCACCGCTTCACGATTAATTTTTGAAGATGGACAACTATTTAGCGTTGATGCTACTGCCAATTTCGCGTTATTAACCACCGCCGCGCCGCAAGCCTTCGGCTTTTTAAATACTGCTGAAATTCAGTTACAATCCAGTAATTTACAACTGACCGCCCATCAAAATTTTTCCCTGTCCGCTTCAAATTTAAAATTACTCAATAGTAGTATCAGTGTGCCAGATGGCTATTTACATTTAGCGGCGGTCGGTGACGTTTCGCTGCAAAATGCTGTCAATTTACCGCTGTTAAGTACCGCATTGGCAACGGTAGAAACGCCTAACCGCTTTTTAAACGGCACAATTAGCATTGAACAACAAATTGGCGTAGCGCGTCCGCAATTCAATAATCGCATTTTGGGTAATTTAGACAGTAGCGGGAATGAAGGCGGGCAAATTTTTATTCAAAGCGGACAACTTTTATTATCACAAGCCAGTATCAACTCGCTGACAAATGCCACACAACGCAATGAAAAACAGGCAGAAATTCGGATAGAAGCCCGTCAAGTACATTTAGATAAAGCCAGTGTGTTAAACAGTAGCACGATTGGTTTAAGCGATGGTGGCGATATTCATATTACTGCTTTAGAATCCATCAGTTTAGACAATTACAGCCGTATCGCCAGCGATGCGGGCAGCAATAGACAAAGTGCTTTAGGTAATGGCGGCAATATTCATTTACAAACACCTAAATTAACCTTAGCCACCGCAAGTAGCATTCAAACTGGCGCGGGGATTTTAGGCGCGTTAAGTGGTAACGGTGGTAATATTAATATCAATGCACAAAATGTTGATTTATCTGGACAAAGTCATATTATCGCGCTCAGTGTCAGTGCTAACGGACACGGCGGCGACATTCATTTCTCATCAGATGATATTTTTTTACGCGACGGCTCAACGATTAATGTCAGCAGTGTAGGGCGCGGCAATGCGGGCATAGTCGCGATTCAAGCCCAGCATTTATGGTTAAGTAATCAATCCGCCATTTTTGCATTAGCGTTAAATGCGCGCGGCGGCGATATTCAACTGAATATTGAAGACGGACTCTATAGTTTTGACAGTGTTCTCAGCACAGAAGCGCGTGGGCTGCAAGTTGCTAATAATGGCGGGAATTTAACAATTAATCATCCAAATTTTGCCGTATTATCAAATAGCCGTTTACTTGCTAATGCTGTCGGCGGTAATGGCGGTAATATTCACCTCAATGCAGATTATCTATTTGAATTAGAAGCTAATATTTTCAATGCAAGTTCAGAACAAGGCATTGAAGGCGAAGTGACTTTAAGTGCGCCCATTATGGATTTGAGTAATCAACTAAATCCTTTAACTTTACGCTACTTATCCGCGACAACATGGTTAACTAAACGTTGTTCTGCAAGACTAGGGGGTGAAATAAGCAGTTTTATAGTAAACTATGTGCGTGTGTTAGAAATGCCTGCCTGCCAGCTCTATTAATCTTATATTTAACAGTAAGTTATAAGCTGTTTGTTTAGGTTAATTTGCGTATCCTTGCCTTGTCTAACAGAGGTATGCGCGATAACACATATTCATTTCTCATTTTTTAACTCACTATAAAGGACAATGCCATGCAGCCTTTGCGATTTTTTGCAATTTTGGCAATTTTATGCAGCAGTTTGTCAAGTTATGCCGCTTCTAAAGAGCTCCATATCTACAACTGGACTGATTATATCGCACCTGACACCATCGCCAACTTTGAGAAAGAAACTGGAATCAAAGTCGTTTATGACGTGTACGATAGCAACGAAACCCTTGAAGCGAAATTGATGGCAGGCAAAACAGGGTTTGACATCGTTGTACCTACCACTAATTTTTTAGGTCGTCAAATTCGGGCTGATATTTTTGCAAAATTAGATTTAAGCAAATTACCGAATTACAAAAATTTAGACCCTGAGTTATTAAAATACTTAGCCATTGTCGACCCCGATAATGCCCATGGCGTACCTTACTTATGGGGCACAAACGGCATTGGTATTAACGTCAAAAAAGTTAAAGCGGCGTTAGGTGAAAACGTAGCATTAGATAGCTGGGATTTATTCTTCAAACCTGAAAATTTATCTAAATTAAAAAGTTGCGGCGTAGCAATTTTAGATTCTCCCTCTGAAATTGTGCCTATTACTTTACATTACATGGGCAAAAATCCTAATAGCCGTGAACCTGAAGATTTCAGCAAAGCCGCATTAGAACAATTAATGAAAATTCGTCCTTACATTACCTATTTCCATTCTTCTCAATATGTTAACGATTTAGCCAATGGCAATATTTGCTTTGCCGTCGGATTCTCTGGGGATATTTTACAAGCCGCTGCTCGTGCTAAAGAAGCCAATAAAGGCGTTGAAGTACAATACATTTTACCCAAAGAAGGTACATTAGTTTGGTTTGACGTGATGGCAATTCCTAAAGATGCAAAGAATATTGATAACGCTTTAGCATTCATCAATTTCGTCATGAAACCTGAAGTGATGGCATCTATCAGTAACACCGTGCAATATGCCAACGCCAACAAGGCAGCCACCGCAGCAGTTAACCCTGCGATTGTCGGTAATCCTTCTGTTTATCCTACAGATGAAGTGAAGAAAAAATTATTTATGCAAGAAATTGTACCGCCCAAAATTGACCGCGTACTAACCCGTGCGTGGACACAATTCAAGACGGGACGTTAATTTCACGCTAACCTGTCAGGGCAACCTGACAGGTTTTTTAAACTGTTACTTATCCGTTTTCTACCGCCCTTCTTCCGTCACTATGCCTAATATCATCAAATCGCAGCTTGAAAAAACTGATTTTCACCCTGAAGCTCCTGAAGCAAAACTCCAAAATGCTTCAGATAAAAACTATGTACAAGTTATTAATGTCTCTAAAAAATTTGATAAATTTATTGCTGTTGATGAGGTTCATTTAAATATTGCCAAAGGCGAAATTTTCGCATTATTAGGCAGCTCTGGCTGTGGAAAATCTACCCTTTTACGCATGTTAGCTGGATTTGAAACCGCTACCGAAGGCAAAATTATCATTGACGGGCAAGATATGACCGATATTCCGCCCTATCTGCGTCCGATTAACATGATGTTTCAATCTTATGCCCTATTTCCCCACATGAGCGTTGAACAAAATATTGCCTACGGATTGAAACAAGATAAATTACCCAAAGAGGAAATTAAGCGACGAGTTGAAGAAATGCTCGATTTGGTACAAATGGAAGCCTACGCCAAACGCAAACCACATCAACTGTCAGGTGGACAAAAACAACGGGTTGCCCTCGCCCGCAGTTTGGCAAAACATCCCAAATTACTACTGCTTGATGAACCCATGGGCGCACTGGACAAAAAATTACGCACGCAAATGCAATTAGAAGTGGTTGAAATTATTGAACGCGTGGGCGTAACTTGCGTCATGGTAACGCACGACCAAGAAGAAGCCATGACGATGGCATGGCGTTTAGGCGTAATGGACAGAGGCAGAATTTTACAAGTCGGCACACCGACTGAAATTTACGAATTGCCTAATAGCCGTTTTGCGGCTGAATTTATCGGCTCAATCAACATGTTTGAAGGCACGATTATCGAAGATGAAACCACCCACGCGATGATTCAATGCCCTGAATTAGACAGCCATGTCTTCATCAGCCACGCCGTTATGAGCAAAAAAGGTATGCAAGTTTGGGTAGGTATTCGTCCCGAAAAAATGCACATCAGCAAAGTTAAACCTAAAGAAAATTACAACTTTGCTCAAGGAAAAATTAAAGAAATTGCTTACATGGGTAGTCATTCCATTTATCACATTTGCTTACACTCAGGCAAAATGATTCAAGCCAGCCGTCCCAATTTATACCGCTTTATGGACGAAGAACAAGAAGAATTAACGTGGGATGACGAAGTATTTTTAAGTTGGCTTCCTTTAAGCAGCGTGGTATTAGCAATATGAAAAATCACTTGCTAATCTGGTTGCTCACTTTTTTTAAAGAAACACTTTTACCTTTTATTAAAAAATCGCTTTTAAAAGGACGTTTCTATATTATTGCAACACCTTATCTGTGGTTGCTACTCTTTTTCTTAATTCCATTCTTAATGGTATTTAAAATCAGCTTTAGTGAAACAGCAATGGCTGTTCCACCCTATCAGCCGATATTAACCATGACAGCAGAAAAAATTCAAGTCACGCTAAATTTAAATAACTATGCTTATTTATTTACCGATGATTTATATGTCATGGCATATTTAAAATCCCTAAAAATTGCCATTATCTCCACGTTCCTTTGCTTACTAATTGGCTACCCAATTGCCTATGCGATTGCCCGCAGTTCGCCAGCAGCCCGCAATATCCTATTGCTATTAATTATTTTACCATCATGGACTTCATTTTTATTAAGAGTGTATGCTTGGATTGGTATTTTAAACAACAACGGATTTATTAATAACTTTCTTTTATGGATAGGCATTATTAATGAACCGATTCAAATGATTCGCACCGAATTTGCGGTTTATATTGGCATCGTTTACGCCTATTTACCCTTTATGATATTACCGCTCTATACCAATCTAACCAAACTGGATTCTAGTTTATTAGAAGCAGCGGCAGATTTAGGCGCACGTCCTTGGAAGATTTTCTTAACCATTACTTTACCGCTTTCTATGGGCGGCATCATTGCTGGTTCTATGCTAGTTTTTATTCCCGTGATGGGGGAATTCGTCATTCCTGATTTATTAGCTGGCCCCGATACTTTAATGATTGGCAAAGTTTTATGGGATGAGTTCTTCAATAATCGTGATTGGCCTGTTGCTTCTGCGGTAACTGTAGCGATTTTATTCTTACTCTTGCTGCCTTTAATGATATTCCAACGCTATCAAATGAAACAAACGGAGAAAGTCTAATGAACTCCAATTCAATTCCCCGTCCTTTAAAAATTTGGTTAATGATAGGCTATGCGTTTCTTTACATCCCTATTTTAATTTTGATGATTTATTCTTTTAATGAATCACGCCTAGCTACTGTTTGGACACATTTCTCAACCCAATGGTACAGTGAACTCTGGAAAGACGAAAAATTATTAGAAGCTGCATGGATGAGTTTTAAAGTCGCCTTTTGCTCCGCCACCGCCGCCGTAATTTTAGGCACAATGGCAAGTTTAGTTTTAACCCGTTTTGGCTATTTTCGTGGATTAACACTATTCTCCGCCATGATTACTGCTCCATTAGTCATGCCTGAAATCATTACCGGTATTTCTTTATTACTCATGTTTGTTGCATTAGAGCAATTCCTTGGTTTTCCTGAAGGACGCGGCTTTCTAACTATTTGGATTGCACACGTTACTTTAACCATGGCATTTGTTACCGTTGTAATCAGCTCACGCTTAAGAGAATTAGACGATTCTTTAGAAGAAGCAGCATTAGATTTAGGGGCAACACCTATTAAAGTTTTCTTTGATATTACTTTACCCATTATTGCACCTGCTTTAGTGTCAGGTTGGTTATTAGCATTCACACTTTCTTTAGATGATTTAGTGATTGCGAGCTTTACCTCCGGCCCTGGTTCAACTACCTTACCCATGGTTATTTATTCTAGTGTACGTTTAGGCGTTAGTCCCAAAATTAATGCACTAGCGACAATTATCATTTTATTTATCAGTGTCATTACTTTCTTTGTCGGTTGGTGGACATTACGCAGTGAGAGACAACGGGATTTAGAAATCCAACAAGTTGTTGAAGAAACCCTCGCCGCTGAAAGAAATAGCTAAAATTAAAAGGAGTGCAATTGCTAAAGCAATTGTACTCCATTTAGAAAGTAGTAGTTATAATTCATAATTTTATCGCCTCAATAATCCAAAACCAAATTCATCAAGGATTTAAAATGAATAAGCACAACGGGTTAAAACTTATTATTTTTGGATTATTAATTCTTTTAAGTAGCATTTTCTTTTATTTTGAATTTACGCATTACTTAACGTTAGACTATTTCAAATCACAACATTTATTACTGACCGAATTTGTTCAAGATTATCCATTAGGTTCAGCCAGTTTATTCTTTATAATTTACATTATTGTAACCGCGCTTTCTTTCCCTGGAGCAGCTTTATTATCACTGGTTGGCGGTGCATTATTTGGTTTGTTATGGGGGACAATATTAGTTTCTTTTGCTTCTACCATTGGAGCAACTTTAGCTTTTTTAACAGCCCGTTTCTTATTACGCGATGTTATTGAACAACGATTTTACAAAATCAGTGAAAATATTAATTGCGGCATACAAAAAGACGGTGCATTTTATCTATTCACTTTACGCTTAGTGCCTGCATTTCCTTTCTTTGTTATTAATTTATTAATGGGACTGACCCAAATTAAAACTTGGACTTTTTACTGGGTTAGTCAAATCGGCATGTTAGCGGGTACAATTGTGTATGTGAATGCAGGAACACAGCTTGCCCAATTAAGTAGCACTAAAGCAATTTTATCCCCTGCTTTAATTATTTCTTTTACTTTACTTGGTATTTTTCCACTCATTACTAAAAGAATAGTTGCTTATATTCAACGTTACAAACTGTATCAAGCTTTTAAGAAACCAGGACAATTTTCCCATAATGTAATTATTATCGGCGCGGGGGCGGCGGGACTGATTGCAGCGTATCTATCGGCAGCATTAAAAGCTAAAGTATTACTGATTGAAAAACATAAAATGGGCGGTGAATGCTTATATACGGGCTGTATTCCCTCCAAAACGCTGCTAAATATTACTAAATTCATTCATCACAGCCGTTTAATGCAAAAATTTGGGGTAAAAAGCCAGCTAGACGTAGATTTTTCCGCCATTATGGAGCGAATTCAGCACACTATTCGTACGATTGAGCCACACGATTCAGTAGAACGCTATCAAGAACTCGGCGTAGAATGTTTGCAAGGACAAGCAAAATTGCTTACTCCTTATCAAGTTGCGGTCGATTCACAGCTTTTTAGTGCTCCAAACATTATTCTTGCTACAGGCGCGCGTCCAAAAATTCCAGCAATTCAAGGGCTAGACACAGTTCATTATGTGACTTCAGATACTTTGTGGGACTTAAAAACACTACCACCGCGTTTATTAGTGCTTGGCGGCGGCGCAATTGGCTGTGAATTAGCGCAAGCATTCGCCCGTTTAGGTAGCGAAGTTACTTTAGTACACAAACATGAATCCTTATTGCCACGCTTAGATAAAGATATTACTGAATACTTAAAACAACAATTTCAACAAGAAAATATTCAATGTTATTTCAATTGTCAAAAGCCTGTTTTTGAACGCCGCGCCGAACAACAATTTTTTAAAGGAGAAAGTGAAGGAAAAACTTTAGAAATTGCTTTTGATGTTGTTTTATTAGCATTAGGAAAAACAGCGAATATAGAAAATCTGGGTTTAGAACAATTAGGAATTCAGTTAACTGAAGAAAAACAAGTTGCCGCTAATCAATTTATGCAAACTAATTTCCCCAATATTTATGTCTGCGGTGATATTAGTAGCAGTTATCAATTCACCCACATTGCTTCTTATCAAGCATGGTTTGCGGCGATTAATAGTTTATTTGGTGATTTTAAGCAATTTGCAATTCATTATCATCAAATTCCCTTTGCAATTTTTACAGACCCAGAAATTGCTTGTGTAGGTTTAACAGAACAACAAGCACAAGCGCAAAACATTCCTTATACAGTTACGCATTACACTTTTAAAGATTTAAATAGAGCAATGATTGAAGATACTCGCCAAGGACGGATTAAGATTTTAACTAAACCCCATTCTGATAAAATTTTAGGAGTCACAATTATTGGCACATTAGCTTCAGAAATACTGATTGAATTTACTTTAGCCATGAAACAAGGGATTGGTTTAAACAAAATATTGAGCACAATTCATATTTACCCGAGCTATTCAGAAGCAAATAAATTAGCGGCAGGAGTTTGGAAAAAAAATCATCAGCCAGTTGCAATTTTAAAAGCCTTAGCTCGTTTTCATGATTGGAAACGAGGAAATAAAGCATGAGTATTTCTTTAGAAAATAAAGCCGCACATAAAAAAACAGTAAAAGCCGCGCCTGCGGTTTTTGATTGGCAAGCAATTCAACATGTTTTAAATTGGTTTTTGATTGGAAGTTTATTGAGTATTTTGGCAGTTGTAGGCAGTTACTCATTAAATAACACTTTAAAAAAATGGAAAGAACAACAAGAACAACAGGCTAAAATGATTGAAACAGACCATGCAAAAATGCAAACCCGTTTAGAGTTAATTAAAAGCTTGGACTATACTAAATTTTTAGAGTTTGTTAATAATAAATTTTTTTCTAATGAATATAATGTTGAAAGTGAGCAAAAAATTGAATTAGAAGAAATAGTGCTAAATATACAAACACAATTAGAAAAACTATTAAGTGAAAATAAGCAATTTAAATATAACCTTAAAAATACTTCACCTACGCTTATTAATGAATTACCTGAATTTAGTGAATATACAATTATTTTGGAAATTTTACGAAAAAATAATCTACAGTTATACACCGCGCAATATTCGTTAGAATCTGATTTTTTGCATGAAGGTTACGCATTAAATCTTCTCAATCAAATTCAAAAAATAAACGCGGGTGGTCTATTCTTTACTCAAGAATGTACGTTAAAACGTTTAAATCCCGAAATTAATACCCGTGATGTAACACGTCCCAATTTACATTTAAGTTGTAAATTAGTGTGGTTTGCTTTGCGTTTACCTAAATAATTTTTTTATGGATTACAAACAACTCTTTTTTTATTCATTGCTTTTATTGTCTCATTTTTGTTATGCAGAAACTGAGGATAATCCTTTTTTAGGTCGAGATTTCCAACGGCTATTTACTACACAAAATGAGCGTTTTGAGTTAGAAAAATATTTACGTTCACCACCAGTGATTATTGAGCCTATTTTAAAAGCTGAGCCTATTGTGCCAGAAAAAATTACATTTAATGGTATTGTTATTCGTAGCGATGGTTTTGTAACGGTATGGGTCAATCAAGCCATGACTCAATTAGATTACTATGATAATACTTTTAAAGTAGATTCAAGTAATCGTAAAGGAACATCTATTCCAATTGTGATTAACTCAGATAAAGAAAGTAGTAGAGTTTATTTAGAACCTGGGCAAACCGTTTTACCGCGCAAAGAAAATAAAATTATTGAGAGTTATCAACTTATTTCTAAAGATAATACAGCGACTAAAGATTAATATGCCCTTTAAACAACAACAAGGCTTTGCTTTAATTATTTTGCTGACCATTATTATTATGGGCACGAGCTTTTTGTTGTTAAATAATTTAAATCGTGCGCATTTTAGTCAACAACAAGATAAAAAAAATGCAGCCGTATTAGCACAGGCTAAAAAAGCTTTATTAGGATATGCCGTGCGTTATGCCGAAGACCATGATGGTACAGTGTATCCACGCTTACCTTGTCCAGATTACACAACTTCTAGCACGCCAGAAGGCTCTGAAGATGGCAATTGTGGTTCTACGGGCGTAAACAAAGTGGGGCGTTTTCCTTGGCGACAATTAAATTTACCGCCTTTAAGAGATTCAAGCCAAGAATGTTTATGGTATGCCGTTTCAGGCGTGTTTAAAAATAGTCCTAATTATTCTTTAGTTAATAAAGATACTTTAGATGCGTTTAAAGCAAATTTTAATAGTGCGACCACTGCTTTAAATGATATTGCGATGTTTTATATTTACACTAAAAACACAACAGGCGATAAAACTTTAGTTTCTGACCCAACAAATCCTATTGTCGCTGTTATTTTTGCGCCGAATAAAGCTTTAAGTTATCAAAATCGTGTTTCTTTAAATAATGAAATAGGAAAAGTAGAGCAATGTGGAGGTACTTATACCGTTGCACAATATTTGGATAAAGATAAAAGTACAACTGATGTACCTAAAGGAACTGGCATTGATAACGCTATGGTTGGTAGTAATGGAACTGATAAAAGTGATTCTATTTTTATTGAGTATGCAAAAAAGCAAACAGCCTTAAACTCTTCTGATTTAGTGAATGACCAAATTACTGTTATTACTTATAACGAATTAATGACCGCTTTTAATGAAAGTAATAAGAAAAGTAATTCTAAAAAATGGAATGATTGGTACTTTACAAAAACCCGACAAATTGAGTTGATGGATTTATTAACCCAATGTGTTATTAATAATGGTGTTTTAAATGCAGCCGTGAATAGTTCTGCGATTAATGAGTTTACTGATGATGATGAATATATTAGTAGTAGTGGAACACATTTAGGACGTTTACCAGAGAGTTATTTAAGTACTTGCTCAACGACAACGCAAGCAACAATGAAAGATTTTTGGGCAGATTGGAAAGACCATATTTTCTATTTAAGTGCAGGAGATTCAATTACAGCAAGTTCTACTTTATGCAGTACAGCGGGGAGTTGTTATAGCTATGGTACTGATGTGACAACATTTTATCCTGCAATGTTATTCTTTGCGGGTTCACCGTTAACAACACCCGCTCAAACTAGAACTGATTTAAGTGCAAAACAAACTTCTTCAAATTATTTAGAAATTAATTCAGATTTTGATACAACGAAAAAAATCACAGAAGCGGCAGGTGCGAATGATATTGTATGCAAAATAAAAATTGCATCTTCAACATTACAGGCAGATTCATGCGTTACTACGCCTTAAAAGGATTTTCATTGCTAGAAATGACGATTGTTTTAATTGTCATTGGTTTTCTATTTAGCAAATTATTAATGCCCATGTCTAAACAAATGGAAGATAAACGTCGTAAAGAAACACAAGCACAATTAGAAATGATTAAAGATGCTATTTTAGGTTTCTTATTAGTCAATGGGCGTTTACCTTGTCCTGCTACTTTAGAAACAAGCTCCGCAGAATATGCTAATGATGTAAATAGTCCAACCCGTTGTATTAAACAATATGGCTATCTACCTGCTCAAACTTTAGGTTTATATGGTACGAATCGCGAAGGCGTATTTGTGGATGGTTGGGGCAATCCTTTTCGTTATGCAATTACAAATGGTTGTTATTGCTATGATGGTAGTTTTTGTGATGGTTCTACTAGTTCTAAAGAATGGGATTTTATTGCAAATAGTCAATATGGTTCTAAGAAAGGGTTAGGGGATTCAAATTGTACTTTAAATAAATTATTGCCTGATTCAACAAATAGTAGTTATTCAGTGTCAGATTTAAGCAAATCTTATTTAATCATTTGCAATAATGTAGAAACTTGTGCGTCTAAAACGAATATATTAGCTTATACCCCTGTTGTTGTTTTTTCGCTGGGAAAAAATGGAATAGCAGTCACTTCAAATAAAGAAAAAAATAATTTAAATTTAGAAAGTAGCAGCCCTGATACTAATAAATACTTTGTTTATGCTGATTATAATGATAGTGATTCTACAAATTATTATGATGATTTAATGATTTGGCTACCTACATCTATTTTAGCAAGTCGTTTAATTGAATCTTATGACAATTATTAGAAGTTCTTTTCATTTAAAAAGGGGATTTAATTTAGTTGAATTAACCCTTGTATTAGTCATTATTTCGCTTCTTGTAAGTGGTGTACTGATTCCTTTTACTAAGCAAAAAGAAGTAGCACAAGAAAATATGGTTAAACAAGAGTTGCAAACAATTAAACAAGCATTATTAAATTATTTTTTAGCAAATCATCGTTTTCCTTGTCCCTCTGGTGTTATTAAAAGTGCAAGTGAAAATGGATATGAAGTTTTAAATCAAGTGAATAATGGTATTAAAAAAGGAGAATGTGCTAGATATTACACAGCAAGTATGTATGACACATTTCCCCATGGTTTTTTGCCCGCAAAAACGTTGGGAATTGTGGGAAAAACTAATGAAGATGGATTATTAATTGATGCTTGGGGCAATCCTTATCGTTATAGTGTTGCTTATAAAACATGTCCAAGTGCAACAAATACTTGGGTTTTTACTTCTTTTAATGGTATAAAACCTGTTGAAAATAAAATTTGCTTACAAAATTATTCTTCTTATTTAAGAGTTTGTTTAGATAGTAGCTGTAGTAAAAATCAGCAATATTTAGTTGTCGTTGTTTATTCTATGGGAAAAAATTGGCAAACTACTACTTCAACGAATACTAAAGAATGGCTGAATGCACAAGGAAGAGTTACAGGCACTTCTGGAGAAAGTTATTATTTAAAAATAAACTCGACAGGAAATGATTATTTTTCTTTTAATCAACTTGAATACAATAATTCAACAAATCGTGATGAGCAATTTGATGATATTGTTGTTTGGATTTCAATAAATGAAGTGATTGCAAAATTAAATGAATTGAATTAGATTTGAAAGAATTTCTTTCAAACTGAGTTTTATTCATTTATGATTCATGCTTTACATATTGGTAAATTTTTTCCGCCTTTTCCAGGGGGAATTGAATTTTTCCTCGCGGATTTGATGCCAGCGCAACAATTATATGGTTGGCAAGTCGCCGCTTTAGTGCATCATCACATTAAAACCGCTTCTCATCGTTTAAATCCCAATCCCGCTGAACTTGTTCAAGAACAAGCGATTTATCGCGCACCTTGTTATGGGCGTTTGTTGTACGCGCCGCTTAGTCCGCAATTTCCTTTTTGGCTCAATCATTTAATTAGTCAAATGCGCCCGCAAATTTTGCATTTGCATTTGCCGAATACGTCCGCATTTTGGGCATTGAGTTTACCCGCTGCACGGCAATTGCCTTGGGTGGTGCATTGGCACGCTGATGTTATTTCTAATATTGACAAGCGTTTATCGTTGGCTTATCACTTGTATCGTCCTTTTGAGCAGGCTTTGTTAAAACGCGCAACGGCAATTATCGCTACTTCGCCGCCGTATTTGGAAAGTAGTTTGCCGTTACAAGCGCATCAGGCAAAAACGCATGTTGTGCCGTTGGGGATTGCTTCGCAACGTTTGCCAGAACCTTCATCTGTTGCGTTGCAATGGGCGCAAGGGCATTGGACAGCGCAGCAGGCAACGCCGTTTAAAATTTTGACGATTGGGCGATTGACTTATTATAAAGGGCATGAGGTTTTAATTCATGCCGCGGCAACGTTGGTTAAGCAAGGCGTGCCTGTGCAAGTTTTGATTGCGGGGCAAGGTGAGCAAAAAGCGAAGTTGGCGGCGTTGATTGCTGAATTAAATTTGACTCAGCATGTGCAGTTATTGGGTTATTGTGCTGATGATAAAATTCAAGGTTTATTAGCGAGTTGTGATTGTTTTTGTTTGCCTTCTTTGGAGCGGACGGAGGCATTTGGTATGGTGTTGATTGAAGCGATGCGTTATAGCAAACCTGTGGTAGCGAGCCGCATTGAGGGCGCGGGCGTGACGTGGATTGTGCAACCCGAGACGGGAATTTTATGTTCGCCGCATGATAGTGATGCGTTTGCGGCGGCGTTGCTGCGATTGCAGCAAAATCCTAATCTTCGTCAGCAGTTAGGTAAAGCTGGGCAGCAGCGTTTTGAGCAGGTTTTTAAAATTGAGCGGGTTGCGCAAAAAATGGGTGAAATTTATCGCCCGATTATTATGCAGCAGTTTAAATAACAGTTTGCGGCTGATAGTGTGAGTTATCGATAAGGTTTTTTTAGAGATGAAAAATCAAATTTACTACGGTGATAACTTAGATGTTTTAAGACGTTACATCAAAGATGAAACGGTGGACTTGTGTTATATTGACCCG
>JACCEE010195446.1_pt1 | contig 20866 bp, 15 predicted proteins | sample 7449931 | NCBI WGS metagenome assembly JACCEE01 (sample SAMN15323457, study PRJNA562643) | freshwater metagenome | isolation source: river surface water | place: USA:Blue River Watershed | collected 2017-08-19 | reverse complement strand
TTTACCCGTTTATTCTAAAAAACTCAAAACCCCAACCGTTGAATAAACAAGAAAATGATTTATTTTTATCGGAAGTGATTACACTTTCCACTCACATCAAAATAAAACAGGATGAACATCTTTGGAAAATCGAATAACTATCTGATAATAATCACTTTGACAATTCTTTCGTGTACGAATGCAAATCGGTTTGAAAAGACAATACAAATAAACGACGCATATTTTAAAGGATTTGTAATTGTAAAAAGAGTAGCATCGCAAAATCGTTATCAAATTTCAATTGAAAACCAAAAACATGTTGAAATAGACCGAATATTCACGCCCTACACCATATTCCAAATGGAAACCGGAGATGTCAATAACGATGGTAAAACCGACATTTGTATTGGCATAATAAAACCAACACCGTTTGATTCGGTCTTAAAGAAACGTCTCTTTATTTTCCAAATCGATAGAAATTATATTCGTCCTTTATGGTTGAGTTCACGGCTTGCACATCCCTTTGAAAAATGCAGTATTTCGAAAGATAAAAACAACAAAACAATAGTCAGAACGATTGAAAGACAAAACAAAAAATTATATTGCATTTCAGAATATGAATGGGGGGTTTTTGGATTGACATTCAAAAAGATAAGTGCCGATTCATTATCATATTCAGAAGCCGATAATCGATTAACAATGAACCAAAAATAAATCCTACGACCAATGAAAATATTCAAATTTCTTTATTTTATCGTTGCGATATGTCTATTCGCCTGCACATCGAATAAGGATATTAACACAACGGCAAGCAATTACAAGCTGAACCAACCTCTTAGCTTGATGGCTCCGTATGATGAAGGTTATCCGTTAACCGATAGTAGTATCGACCCCAACGAAGCTTTCAAAGACAAAGATTACGTAGAATATTACAAGGATATATACAAAGATAAAACCACGCCTCCGCCTTTTAATTTTAACGTAAAACTGACGAACAAAAGCTTCAATGAATTGCGAATGCTTCGGGCGGAAATTTTAGCACGACATGGCTTTTTGTTTATGGATTATGTACTTCGTTCACATTTTCAAGCCACAAAATGGTATAAACCAGTATTTTGGTACAATAACTTTAAAATCAAACTGAGTGATGAAGAAAAACAATTTATCACAAAAGTATTGAAACAAGAACAAAAATTATATGCAAAAAATTACATTCAGGAAGGTGATGTTAAAAAAGCAAACTGGAACAATATTGTAAACTTGGAACAATATTCTAGTATTCCAAATCAAGTTAAAACACATTTACAAAATGATGGATTTGTGATTACAAAAGGAGAATACGAGCAATTATTCCATATTTACGATGAGAATTATTACGATTATACCCCAAGTTTCATCACAACCGACTTGCTATTACAAGTCATACACATGCACATAAGTAAAGAAATGCAACTTATTGAGCAAGAGAAAATGATTCAAATATTGACATCACTACTTACAGAACAATATTCTATTGCAAAGTCGACAAATGAAATAAGCAAAAACCTTGACATCAAAAAAGCTGCATCGTGGATGCAAACATATTATGCAGTAGGTTTATCACTCTTGACAGGTAAAACACTTACAGTTCCATCATACTACAGCAAAATTTATGAATATGAATTGAACCATACGCAAATGGGTGAAGGACAATTATCGTTCTTAAATGGCGATTCGTTATACGATTACACGCAATTTCAACCACGAGGAAACTATACAAGAAATGACAGTCTGAAACGATATTTTAAATGTGTCAAATGGCTCAACTCAACAGCGATTTATCTCGACAACAAAACCCAATTTGAAGCTGCCATTTTGAGTTGCTATTCATTACTAAACTCCCCTATTTCGCGAAAAAACTACCAAATATTTTCAAATATCATATCTTTTTTAGCCGGCGATGAAAACAATTTATCATTTGCTCATTTGAGTAAAATACTTTCAACAATGAAATGCTCAAAAGTTGAAGAACTATTGACCGACAATAATTTGGAAAAAATCAAGATTGGTTTAATTGCATCAAATCCGCAAATCATGCATGCACGAGGAGTTAATGAGCGAACAACAAAATTTATTGAACAGCCCAAAATTCGATTTACCGCCGGAAGATATACCTTTGATGCAGAAATTCTTCAACGACTAATTCATATTACAGCTCCCCAACCCAAACGTCCGTTCCCAAAATCGCTTGACATATTTGCAGTTATGGGCAACAAAACAGCAGAAAATATCTTATTAAAAACCTACAATGAACCCAAAAATTGGAATAATTACACCGATACGCTCTCCGTTTTGAAACAGAAATTATTGAACTTTTCTGCCTGGGACAAAAGCATTTACAATAAAACAATGGAAACCATTCTATCAATGCAGAAAACCCAAAATGCAAACCTGCCTTATTTTATGAAACGCCCCAATTGGCAAAAGAAAAATTTGAATACAATGCTCGCTTCATGGACTGGTCTTAAACACGACATGATTCTTTACATAGAACAACCTAGCGGAGCCGAAATGGGCGATGGAGGTGAAATTCCGCCACCACAAAAAATAGCTTATGTAGAACCACAAGTTGAATGCTGGAAAAAATGTTTAGAACTATTATCGCTCAACGAGTCAATGCTAAAAAACAATGGTTTGTATGTAAAACAACTGGAATATCGGAACAATGAACTCAAACAAATTGCAGAACTCTTGCTCAAAGTCAGCGAAAAAGAACTGAATGGTCAAAAAGTAACGAACGATGAATTTGATGAATTGTCGTTTCTTGGTGGTCGAATCGAAAGTCTTACTCTCAACATCATAGACTCGTACGAAACAGAAATTACAATGGTAAAATCGCCCGACAAGTGTTTAGCAATAGCAGCAGATGTTTACACCTTCAACCAATTATGCTTAGAAGAGACGGTTGGATTGGCCGACAATATTTATGTCGTTGCAGAAATAAACGGATTGCTTTACATAACTCGTGGAGCTGTTTTTAGTCAATATGAATTTGTTCAATCAACGTCAAATCGACTTACCGATGAGACTTGGCAAAAACAATTGCAAGATAAAAAAGAACCCAAACAGCATATATGGCTCGATGATATAAGAATAAACGCTCCAAAACTAATTACAGCACCAAACTTTAACTTATACTGACGAAATATTATTCTAACGACGATTCTTCGATTTATTTAATATAATTCTGATAGAAAAACTCTACGTATTTTTCGAGTTGATAATCGCGCATTAAAACGTTTAAGTTCTGTTCCGAAATAACAAACTGTTCGGTTTTCGATTTATCAACACCTTCAAAAATTTCATCGGAGATAGTTGTCAAATCATAATAACTTAAAGCTTGACGATTATCGGTAAATGGTTTTACAACAACAATATTATAGCGTTTACCAAGTGTTTTTTCAGTTACCTCGAAAGGGAAATTGCTAAAATATTCGAGATTGTAATTTATGAGATTAAATTTTATTCTACTAATTTGAACAGCATCGGCATCGGCTGATATTATAAAATAATGAGCAACTCCATCCTGATACGTATAAAGCGGTAGTTCTTCTTTTTTCTTCTCAGCACTTTTTTCAAGAGCGGCAACCGATGTCGAATCTTTCATGAGCTTTGATATTGGGGCATTCGGATCGTTTCCTTCCTGTTTTTTATCATTTAAATACGCGATGATTTTCTTCGCTAAATCCGATGCATCATCTTTCGGATATTTATCAATAAACTTGTTTAACTCATCAATCATAACGGCAGTTGTAGCCATACGTCCACGACTCATTGCCTGAAGCATTTCGAATTTTGGCATTGATCCGCAATCGGGATAATCTTTCTGAACTTCGGCAACAGCAGAATTCAAATCGGAATAATTTTCTTGAAAATAAGCCTTATATGCTCTCTTAAATATTGTTTCTATTTTTGACTCACGAGCTTTACTATCGCGAAAGAAATTCGGATTTGTAATGGCTTGCGCATATTTCGTCGATGCAAATTTATTTGTAATTAAATCTTTATAATAATCGGCTTTGGTCTTGTTTCCCAAAAGGTTATATAAAGTATACAAATTATAGTACGACATTACCAATTGTGCCGAATTTGGGAATCGAACATCGAAATTTTCGAACGTTTTAATGGCTTCGGAATAATCTTCTATCTTATTCATAAACACCGTTCCGGTTGCAAATAAAGCATTTTCGACCTTTGTATTTGAGACAAGCATTGCAGAATCTGTTACTGGTACATTCTGCATATAAAAATCGCGCGATTTGTTGCTGAGTTTTTGTTTTTTGGGGGCACCGGTACTATCGGTTGTTTCCGATTCTTCTGATTCTTCATTCTGAGCTACGATAGCTTTATTTTTACGCCGCCAGTTATCTTCAAGTTTTCGAGAACCCCATTGTTTTACGAAGTCCATCTTTCCGAGAGCTACAACCGACGGATTGTAGAAATACCATTTTGTTGAAGCACTGGCGTCATTTGCTCCAATCGGGTTATTAAGCATTGTAGGATTTTGAGCTGCCTCGTTTTCGATGCGACGTTCAGCTTCTTCTTTATCTAACAAGGTTTTTATAGCTTTATCGATGAGTGAATTTCGTTCCGACGGGCTCATTTTTGCCATTCGTTGTAAACTATCTTCGGTCGTTACAATGTTATAGTATTTTGCAAGGTCATTCAAGTTTTTCGACTTTGTTACTATTGCCTGATAGTTTCTGGTTGTTTCATCAAGAAGTGTCACACAACTATCATAATATGGTTGAGCATCGATATATTGTTTTTTATCATAATAGATATTTCCAATGGCCAAATACGACATCGATTTTTGATATTTATTTGACACATTGCATGCTATAGATTGTTTGTATTGTTCAAGAGCAAGGTCATTTTGACCTTCTTTCATTGAAATATTGGCATAGGCAAAATAGATCTGATCGCGAAAATCTTTATACTTTACATCACGAAGCAATTTCTTGAGCATTTTTTTCACATCGTTGCTATTGCCCGATTCAAATGATGTTGCCAAATTGATTTTTGCATTGAATGCCATTTCATTCGATAGACCCATTTTCAAGAGTTGTGTGAAAAGTTGTTGGGCTTTCGAATTATCATTGGTAATCTGATAAAGCTGGGCTAAGATATACGTAAATCGTAACCTCAACGATTTCGGTTTTGTTTGTGGTATTGCTTCTTCAAGTTTAAGAATTGCCTCACCGTAATTTTCGGCTTTTATATATGCATTTGCATAAAGGGCGAGGACTTCGGGTTTATATTCTATCGGGAATTTAGGATCTTCGGTCAATTTATCAAGAATTTCAATAGCATCGTCGGTTAAGCCTTCTTCGGTCTTTGAACGAGCAAGCCATAAACGGGCAGGTATTCGCAATCCGGCATTTTTAAATTCATTGGCAACAATTTCAAGGTTTTTGTTTGCATTAAAATAATCATGCTTCATCAAATACGATTTTCCTATCAATAAATAGGCATCGTCTACCCAATTACAAAAATCTCTTTTCGCATAAAATTGTTTTTGTTTGTCTAGCAATTCCTGACCATGCATTTTGGGCTTTGCTGTTATTGAATGTCTTTTTATCAACAACTGACTTTTGTCAATAGCTCGTTGCATATTTCCTGCAGCCGATGTACATGCGGTTTTATCGCTGTAAGAATACATAGGTATGATATTCGAAAAATTGTCTTTATGTGACGTTGCAATTGTTTTTACTCCGGCCTTATATGCCTCTTTACCATTAAAATAGACATTATAACGAGCAGTAAGATTATGATATACACGACTGGTAAATGTGTTTTTTCGAGTTGAACACGAAAACAAAACCAATAACAGAAGTATACTAAAATTTGAGATATGTATGAGACGTTTTATCACGCGAAGATCGTTGATGTTTCGATTAAAAAAATGTGTTGCAATATAATAAATATATAAAAACTATGGGCATTTCTTTTTTCAAAGCTTTATAACTCATTTTTTTGAATATTATTTTGCATTTGATTCACTCATTTATCTTTTTTTGGCATAATCTTCGTAAGTTTTGCTACCTTTACTTTTTAAATATTTTCTTCAAAGTGCTGATAAATACTTATATCGAACGTTTTAAATTTCTGGGAATTGCTCTTATTTTCTTATTGTCGGCAATTTTAATTGAAACAAGTTATTTTGAACAACAATTCGACATAAACAAAGCACAACGATTTCAGAATGTTTTAATCCGCAAGGAACATAGCATGGAATCATTATTAAATGAAATAAGCCTATTGTGCTTGAATAAGAAGCCAATATCTTCACTCGAAACCTATTTAAACAAAAAGAAATCGTATTTAGATCGCCGGGGATTTGCATTTTTGGTATACAAATCGAATCAGCTTTTTTACTGGTCGAACAATTCTTTTTACTTCCCCAATTGGTTCGATACGGTTTATTTTTCGAAACCGGTAATGTTTGTCGATCATTCATGGTTTTATGTTAAGAAACTCAAAAAAGCAGAATTCGACATCATTGTTTTAACAACATTAAAAAATGAATATCCTTACGAAAACAAGCTATTAATCAATGAGTTTCACGACGATTTTACGGTTCCTGCAAGTATCAAAATTTCTTCAAAACCGATAAAAGGATACTACCATATTAAAAATGCACAAGGACAATATATTTTGTCTTTAACAAATATTCACACGCATCAAAAAAATATTTTCCTCCGAAATCTGTCTATTTCGCTCTACTTTATGTCATTTTTCATGATTCTGTTTTTCATGGGAAATTACCTGTCGAAGTTCCGCAAATTCTGGATTGCAGACCTTATTAATATAGGATTTTTAGTATTCTATATCTTGGCTCGAATAATCATGATTCACATGCGAGCCCCGTATATTTTTCACGCCTCTCCAATTTTTGACAGTAGCTTTTACGCGTTCTCAGACCGATTCCCTTCTTTGGGCGAACTCCTGATTGATGTTATCTTTCTGTGGTATTTTGTCAACCAATTACATAAATGGCTCAAAAAGAGCATTTTATTTAAATACAACAAGAAATTAGGAAACATCCTTATTTATATTTTCCCGCTCATCACCACCTGCTTTGGATTATTTGTCGATTTCTGCATACAATCGCTCGTTAATGATTCAAACATCAACTTTGAAGCAGATAAAATACTTGATATCACATATTTAAGTGTCATCGGATTTTTAATTATCGCTGTATTAATTTTTGCATTCGTACTGCTTGCACATGGAACGATTTTCTTATTATCGAAAAAATATGGTCTTAAACGAGCAATCTTTAAGTTTCTTCCCGGTTTTATTTTGGGAATACTTCTTTTTTGGGGTCAGCCATTTTCGTTTTATATCAGAAACAGTGCGTTCCTGATTTCTGTATTTATCCTTCTCTTTTTTGTTAATTTCAAGTACAAGAATGATTTTTCATTTTCAATTAAAGTGTTAATCATTTTTGTAACGTCCATTTTTATAAGCATTGCACTGAGCAGCTATATTCATTCGAAAAAAATTGCCATCAAGAAAATTTATGCCGAAAACTTATCAAATGAACGCGAAACGTTTACCGAACAAATGCTCATAGATGCCGGAAAAAAAATGCGGAACGATTCAACCCTTGCATCGATGATGAATAATCCCCTTGGAAACGAAGACAACATCAATCGATATATTCGAAACAAATATTTTGGAGGTTTTTTGAACAAATACCGCTTAGAAACAACCATTTGTGGCACAACTGACGAATATAATCAAGCAAACCAATTGCCAAATTGCGAAAGTTATTTTGTCAACACACTCTTCAAACCATCGGAACGCCTTGAAAAATCGGGTTTCCATTTCTATTCAAAAAATGACGGTACGGTTAGTTACCTCGACTCTTTGACTTTCACGTTTCAGAAAAAAATCAACAAACTCTACATCGAACTCAAATCAAGATTGATGACCGAGGAACTTGGCTATCCCGAATTACTTTTAAACGAAAAAAACATCCCCAAAAACCTTTATAAAGAATACTCCTTTGCAAAATATACCAACGGCAAATTAGTTCATCAAAATGGAACTTTTTCCTACAGTTTAACGAGTGATATCGCCAAACATCAAAAAGAGGAATACAGAATTGAAACATTCGACGGATTTGAGCATGTCTTTTATAAAGCATCTGACACAAGTGTTATCGTTGTTAGCAATCAGGAAGAAACATATATTCAAATTCTGATTAGCACATCGTACATTTTTCTCTTCTTCTTCCTTTTAATAATGCTACTCGATTTGATTGTCGCATTTATGAATCAATCGTTGAGCCTACGACTAAATTTTAAAGGGAAAATTCAAGCTTTGTTTATTGGAGTATTAGTCCTTTCTCTTTTGCTCATTGGCATCAGTATGATTTACTTAAACTTACATCAGTATAAAGTAACTCAATACGAACAAGTTAATGACAAACTGCAATCAATAGCCGTAGAACTGGAACAATATGCCGAACGCAAAGATTTGTATGATCCTGAAATGCTTGAATCGTTTACATTTAAACTTTCCCGACTTTCAAATATTTACTTCACGGATATTAATCTTTTTGACTTGAATGGGAATCTGATAACATCGTCTCGAAAGGAAATTTTTGATTGGGGATTATCGGGCAATAAAATGGATATTAACGCCTTACAATCGCTTTCTTACCATAAACGAACCCGATTTGAACATATCGAAAAAATTGGTGATCTGGAATATTTATCAGCTTATACTGTTTTAAAAAACAGCAAAAACGAAGCAATTGCCTATATTAACGTACCATATTTCACCAAACAAACCGCTATTACACAAAGACTTTCATCACTTATCGTTGCATTTATCAATATTTATGTATTACTTATCGTAATCGCAACGTTGGTTGCCGTTTTCATTTCAAATAGAGTCACAAAACCACTATATATTCTGAAAGAAAAAATCAGACACATCAAACTTCGAGGCAAAAATGAAAACATCGAATGGTCGAGTAACGATGAAATTGGTAGCTTGATAAATGATTACAATCGAATGGTGCGTGAATTGAGTGAAAGTGCAGACAAGTTAGCTGAATCGGAAAGGGAAATGGCATGGCGCGAAATGGCAAAACAAATTGCTCACGAAATCAAAAATCCATTGACACCCATGAAGTTAAATATTCAATTGCTCAATCGTGCATGGGAAACCCACAATAACGATTTTGAAGAACGATTGAAAAAAGTATCGTCAATCCTTATCGAACAAATTGATAATCTGGCATCAACGGCAAACGAATTTTCGAACTTTGCACTAATTAACCAAGCTCATTTTGAGACTGTCGACCTTAAAGAACGAATCGAACACTGCATTGCTCTGTTCTCCGAAGAGCTTGAGACGCAATTCGAAACGCAATTCGAAATTCAAACAGATGCCACAATTAAAGCCGACAAAGATAAAATCAACCGTGTTTTTATTAATCTTATAAAAAACGCCATTCAGGCAATTCCCGAAGATCGAACTCCCAAAATATCAATTCACTTACAGGAAATAAACAATTCGCTCAGAATCTCTATTTCAGATAATGGACTTGGAATAAAACCCGAAATCAGACAACGATTGTTCGAGCCCTATTTTACAACAAAATCAAGCGGAAGCGGTCTGGGATTAGCCATTGTCCGAAATATAATTCAAAGCTTCAAGGGCAAAATTTGGTTCGAAACACAAACCAATATCGGAACCACCTTTTTTATTGAATTTGAACGAAGCATACAAGCGTAATTTCCAATGAATAAAGACCAAATAAAGGAATTGCTCGATGCCAAACACGACGAATTTAATGTTCCATCGTATATCGATTACGATCCAATTCAAGTTCCGTATCTCTTTACCCAAACAGAAGACATTGAAATAGCTGCCTTTTTAACAGCGACAATAGCCTGGGGAAACCGAAAAGCTATAATCAACAATGCTCGCCGACTCATGTCTTTAATGGATAATGCTCCATACGATTTTACGATGAATGCAACCGAGGCGGAACTCAATCACGTAAAACAATTTGTTCATCGAACATTTAATGGCGACGATTGTTCCTTTGCTATCCGAAGTCTTCAAAACATATACAAGCAGCATAATGGACTTCATGCCTTATTTTCGAAAGGCTATCATGACAGTGAATCTATCAAAGAAACACTCATTTTTGTTCGTTCTGTGATGCTCGAAACGCCATTGCTCAAAGGACGCGAAAAACATTTTGCCAATGCTGCCAAAAATTCATCATGCAAAAGATTGAACATGTTTTTACGATGGATGGTTCGTCACGACAACCGAGGTGTGGATTTTGGTTTATGGCAAGATATACCAATGAGCGTGTTACAAATTCCCCTCGATGTACATGTTGGCAACGTAGCCCGAAAATTGGGAATCTTGGAACGAAAACAAAACGATTGGATTGCTGTTGAACAATTGACAGCGATGTTACGAGATTTTTGTGCCGCTGACCCCGTAAAATACGATTACGCTCTTTTTGGTTTGGGGGTATTCGAAAAATTTTAATTCAACTTATTCCGCTTAATCAAATAGGCCAGTAATACCTGTCTGAAGTCTTGAGTAATATCAACATCAATCATGTCAATATGAAATTGGGCGCAACGGGTTCTGATTGCATCAAAATAATCATCAACACGTTGTTTGTAAATCATTTTGATTTCTGAGGGATGAATGCGCAATTCTTCACCGGTTTCGAGACTGATAAATTTATGCGGACGATTTTCAAATGCAAACGATTGCTCAAAAGTACGATCAATGGTGTGAAACAATATCACTTCATGCTTATTGTATCGTAAATGCTGTAAGGCAGAAAACAATTCTTCAACATTTGTATCATCAAACATATCGCTAAAAATAATAACCAATGAACGTGTTTTTATATTTTCAGCCAAATGGTGCAGCGATTGTGCTACCGAAGTGGTTTTATTCAAATCAGATTCAGCGTCTTTTTGATGAACGACCAATCGTGCCAATTCCGAATAAAGTCTTTGTGCATGAACATGCGACAATCGGGCTTCGGTATGTAATTCCACCACATTCGAGAACAACGTAAGTCCAACGGCATCGCGCTGCTGACGAAGTAAATAAATTAACGCAGCGGCACAATAGGCAGAAAATGCCAACTTATTATGATACGAACTTTCGGGATAAGGAAACAACATCGAAGAAGAGGTGTCGATAACAATGTGACACTTTAAATTTGTTTCTTCTTCATATTTTTTCACAAACAATTTATCGGTACGAGCATATAATTTCCAATCGATATGACGAGTCGATTCACCTTTATTATAAATACGGTGTTCGGCAAATTCAACCGAAAATCCATGATAAGGACTTCGATGCAACCCGGTTATAAACCCTTCAACCACCTGACGGGCAATAAATTCGAAATTGTCGAATTGTTGAAGAGCTTGAATATCGAAAATGGTATGCATATGATGAAATTCAATAAAAAAGCGTCACCGTTTGGCAACGCTTTATATTTTTTCTGAACAGTTGATTAAACTAAAGCATCGAGCTTTTCAGTGATTTTACTTTTTTGTACAGCACCAACCAATTTATCAACCAATTCTCCTTTTTTTAAGAAAACTAAGGTAGGAATATTTCTGATAGCAAATTTTTGAGCGATTTCAGAATTTTCATCTACATCGCACTTCAAAACCACAACTTTACCATCATATTCTTCTGATATTTGCTCAACGATAGGCGCAATCTGACGGCATGGTCCACACCATTCTGCCCAAAAATCAATCAATACCGGTTTATCTGTCGATTCTACCAATTCGCTATAGGTAGCTTCTGTAACTGCTTTTGCCATATCTGTTTATAATTTTAATGAATCAATACTTCTTTCATCTCAAAAATAATAAATCAAATTATTTTATTTCTATTAGTCGTTCTTTATTTATGAAACTGTTTTTAACAATTGCTTTTTTTCAATCATATTTCGTAATTCGTAATTCGTAATTCAGTATTTTTGCCCCGTAATTTTAAATCTTATAAAAATGGCAACAAAACAGTATAAAAAAGTAGTTTTAGCATACTCAGGCGGACTTGATACATCTATCATAATTCCATGGTTAATTGAAAATTACAATTGCGAAGTTATTGCTTACGCTGCTAATGTTGGTCAGGATGATATACCTGAAGAAGAATTGAAAAAGAAAGCTTTGGCTACCGGTGCTTCAAAATGTTATGTTCTTGACTTACGTAAAGAATTTGTTGAAGATTACATTTGGCCAACCATGAAAATGAACGCTCGTTACGAAGGAACTTATCTTTTAGGAACCTCTATCGCTCGTCCGTTGATTGCAAAACATCAAATGTTGATTGCCGAAAAAGAAGGTGCCGATGCTGTTTCGCATGGTGCTACCGGAAAAGGTAACGATCAGGTTCGTTTCGAATTGACTTATATGGCTATGAATCCACGAATCGGAATCATTGCTCCTTGGAAAGATGATAAATGGACTATCCGTAGCCGCGAAGATGCTATTGATTATGCTGAAAAACGCAACATCAACCTGCATGGTATTTCAAAAACAAAAATCTATTCGGAAGATGGTAACCTTTGGCATTTGTCGCACGAAGGTGGCGTACTTGAATATCCCGATCAAGAGCATCAATACGATATGCTTAAAATGAGCAACACTTTTCAAAATGCTCCCGAAAACGGCGAATATGTTACCTTAGATTTCGAACAAGGAATTCCGGTTGCTTTGAACGGAACTAAAATGGACGGCGTTTCTATCATCCGTAACCTAAATAAAATTGCAGGCGAAAATGCAGTTGGATTGCTCGATATCGTTGAAAACCGTTTGGTTGGATTAAAATCGCGTGGCGTATACGAAACTCCTGCAGGTACAGTAATTTATCGTGCTCACGAATTGTTAGAGTCGTTGGTTTTAGATAAACCGACTTTACACGAAAAACAAAAAATGTCGCAAATTTATGCCAACATGGTATACAACGGCGAATGGTTTACTCCGCTTCGTCAGGCTTTCGATGCATTTGCTAACGAAACCCAAAAAGTGGTGACCGGTAAAGTTACCGTTAAACTTTACAAAGGAAACATTATCCCAACTCATATTTCATCGCCATTCTCGTTGTACGATGATAAATTAGGCGGATTTACCGATGTTGAAACATACGACCAAAAAGATGCTATCGGATTTATCCGTTGCTTTGGTTTACCATTAAAAACTAGAGCTTTTATGCTGGGAAAAAACACCAACATAAAATTCTAAACACATAAAAATAAGAAATAAACGGTCGGTATAAGAATTTATACCGACCGTTTTCTTTTTTCGGTATTCAACAATTTTGTTCATTGTTCTGTTGATAAATTCTCCAAAAAACCCAAAACATTCTTTGTAGCTTTGTGTCATACACTTAGAATAAGCACGTGTGTCGTTTTTTTCGTATTCTATATGAAAAGTCAGGGTTTTTGATATCCCTATTTTGAAATTTAAACTTTATAAAAACAAGTATCGATGAAAAGAAAAGTATTGTTAATTGTCACTATTATTGGGCTTCTATCTTCTTGTGCAACAGTAAATAAGTTATTGGGACGAAAAGACAAATTAGCAGACTGTCAATCGAAAGTTGATTCATTGCAAAATGCTCTTGACAACAAAAAAGTAGAAAACACCGAACTTGCCAGCAATAACGAAGCATTGACAAAACTTGCAAGAACATATATTAAAAATATCGATTCACTGGCAACAGAATGTGCTAAAGCAAAAGATCAAAATGCAAAGCTGAATGCATTAAACGAAGAATTAGTTACCAAACAAGCTGTTCTATCGCAAGACAACGCCACTGAAGCCAAGAAAATAATGGCAGAATTACAAACAACCCGCGAAGATTTACAAAAACGTGAAGATAAACTCGACGATTTAGAAAAAGATTTAGAAAAAGAACGCACTCGTTTAGGCAAACTCAGTTCAGACTTAGCGCAAAAAGAAAAACAAGTTCGCGAGTTAGAATCAATTTTACGAGCAAAAGACTCTGCCGCCAACGCTCTTAAAGCTCGTTTATCATTGGCACTTAAAGGCTTTGAAGGCAATGGTTTAACTATCAATCAACGCGATGGAAAAATCTATGTATCTTTAGAAGAACAACTCCTGTTCGAAATCGGAAAATCGGAAGTAAATCCCAAAGGAACAGAAGCACTTAAAAAGCTTGCAGGTGTTCTTGAAAAAAATGCAGACATCAACATTTTAGTAGAAGGACATACCGACAATACCGGTACCGCAAAACTGAACTGGAAATTAAGTACCGACAGAGCATTGGCAATATCAGCAATAATTCTTGAAAACGACAAAATCGATGGCAAAAGAGTTACTGCAGCCGGAAGAGGACAATTCTCTCCAATAGACGATAATGCAACAATTCAGGGACGTACAAAAAATCGTCGCTGCGAAATTATCCTTTCACCAAAACTCGACGAACTTTATAAAATTATAGAAAATTAAGAGTTAAATCCATTTTCATCAAAGAGCTTCGTAAAACCTACGGAGCTTTTTTTATCTATATAATTTAGATACACCATTCAAAAAATATTTCTATAACAAACATTTAATGCGTAGCTTCCAATTTTAATCATTATTTTTGCAAAAACATAAGAGTAATTAAGACGCAAACTATGAACAGTTTTGGAAGAAATTTCCGTGTCAGCATATTTGGCGAAAGTCATGGAATTCAAATCGGAATTGTAATCGACGGCTGCCCTGCGGGAATAGCATTGAGCGAAGATGATTTAAAAGAAGATTTCGCACGTAGACGTGCCGGAGGTAAAGGAACCACACCACGTATTGAACCTGATTTGCCACGCATTGTAAGTGGTGTATATCAAGGAAAAACGACCGGTGCTCCAATTGCCGTTGTTTTTGAAAACACAAATACCAAATCGGGCGATTACTCAAATCTGTGGGAACACCCACGCCCGGGTCATGCCGACTTTACCGGACAAATGAAATACGGAGGATTTAACGACCCTCGTGGCGGTGGACATTTCTCGGGTCGTATTACCTTAGGCATTGTTGCTGCTGGAGTGATTGCAAAAAAAATAATTGACCCCTGTAAAATATCAGCAACATTGCTTGAAGTTGGCGGATCGAAAAACATAGAAGAAAAAGTAAACGAAGCAGTAGCAGCACACGACTCAATTGGTGGCTTGGTAGAATGCGTTTGCAGCAATATGCCCATTGGTTTAGGCGAACCATTTTTCGATTCGGTAGAATCGTATATCGCCCATATGATATTTGCGGTTCCGGCAACAAAAGGAATTGAATTTGGTTCTGGTTTTGCAGCAGCTCGCATGAAAGGTAGCGAACACAACGATGCCATTTTAAGCAGCGATGGAAAAACGAAAACAAATTACGCAGCAGGTGTTAACGGTGGAATCAGTAACGGGAACGATATTGTTTTCAGAGTACCGGTAAAACCAACATCGAGTATTGGCGTTCCTCAGGATACCATCAATTTAAAATCGGGCGAGGTAGAAACATTGTTCATTGAAGGTCGTCATGATGCGTGTATTGCATTACGCATTCCGGTTGTGATTGAGAGTGCAACGGCAATAGCATTGGCCGACTTATTTTTACTTGAACAACGACGTTCGAGAGTTTTTTAAATTTCAAATAACCGGCATACAATAAAAATAACAATCAAGAGTTTTATTGAGCTAACATACTAATATTCACAATTTCTTATGATAATTGCAGTCGATTTTGACGGAACTATCGTTGAACACAAATATCCCGAAATAGGAAAAACCATGCTTTTTGCCTTTGAAACATTGCGTGAATTGCAAAAACAAAAACACAACTTAATATTGTGGACATTCAGAGCTGGGAAAGAACTAGACGAAGCAATAGAATTTTGCCGTAAAAATGGCATTGAATTTTATGCCGTAAACAAAAATTTTCCGGAAGAAGAATTCGACCCTGAAACAATCAGCAGAAAAATAAATGCAGATGTTTATATCGACGATCGGAATGTTGGAGGTTTCCCAGGATGGAGTAAAATATGGGAACTTCTCAATAGAAACGAACTCGTTGATTCAAAAGCAGAAATTCGTTATCTTGAAAATAAAAACGGTAAAAAGCCGGGATGGAAGCGTTTTTTGGGCGCTAAATAATATCAATATCACATAAAACAAAGCCATGCAAAGTCAAAATGAAACCTATGCAGATGTAATTTTGCCTTTGGCTCTTGGTGCAACATTTACATACTCTGTTCCCGCAGAACTCGCTCAGGTAGTACGCGTTGGAATGAGAGTTATTGTTCAGTTTGGTAAACGTAAAGTGTATTCGGCTATCATAAAACAAATACACCACAAAAAACCATCGGCTTACCAAACAAAAGATATCGTAGCACTTATTGACGATTTTCCAATTGTAAATTCCTTACAACTTGCTTTTTGGGACTGGATTGCAACATATTATATGTGCTCAATTGGCGAAGTATATAAAGCTGCCGTGCCTTCGGGATTAAAACTTGAAAGCGAATCGAGATTAATTGTAAATGCTCACTTTAACGAAATTGAATATCTTTCTTCAACCGAAGAATTACTTTACAACATCATAAAAGAACAAAAAAGCTCTACAATCGAGCAAATTACTTCATTAAGCAATGTGAAGAATGCTTTAAAAGTTATTCAATCACTTATTTCAAAACATGCCATTTTTGTCACCGAAGTAGTTAATGAAAAATACACTCCAAAAACCCAGACATTTATTGACGCCGGCGGCGATATTTCGGACGCTGATTTTGTGAATGGAGTTTATGAAAGTTTATCGAGAGCCAAGAAACAGCAAGAATTGTTCATGCAATATTTGCAATTGTGCTACAAAAACAAACAAAAATCGGAACAAGAATTAATCAGTCGAAAAGCATTATTAACCATTCCAGGAGCATCGATACATGCCTTAAACGGATTGCTTGAAAAAGGCTTTTTGGTTGAAGTAGAAAAGGAAATCGGACGCTTGGAAACGGGCTCGTTCAATACTCGTTCGCTGAAAGAATTAAACCCGTTTCAACACGAAGCTTTAGAGGCAATTCACAATGCCCATAAAGACAAAGAAGTCGTTCTATTACATGGTGTTACTGCCAGTGGAAAAACAGAAATTTATATTCATCTGATTGCAGAAACCATTGCCCAAGGGAAACAGGTTTTATATCTTTTGCCCGAGATCGCACTTACTGCCCAGATTATCAATCGGTTAAAATCAGTATTTGGTAATCAGGTGGGCATATATCATTCAAAATTTAATGATTCGGAACGAGTTGAAGTGTGGAACAATATACTTCATTCATCACATAATGAATCGTTTAAAGTAATATTAGGCGTGCGGTCTTCGGTCTTTTTACCATTCTCGCAATTGGGATTAATCATCGTCGACGAAGAACATGAAACATCGTACAAACAGTTCGATCCATCGCCCCGATACAATGGTCGTGATGCAGCCATAATGCTGGCAAAAATGCACAATGCCAAAGTGGTAATGGGAACAGCAACTCCGGCAATTGAAACCTATTATAATGCAAAAACGGGGAAATACAGTTTGGTTGAATTATTTCAGCGACACAGTCAGGTTGAATTGCCCGATATTACAATCGTTGATATAAAAGACGAAACCCGAAAAAAACGCATGCACTCACATTTTTCGAAAACATTATTAGAAAAAATGAGTCTTGCACTTGCCCAAAAAGAACAGATTATCCTTTTTCAAAATCGTAGAGGATTTTCACCTTATATTGAATGTCAGATTTGTGGAAATATTCCTACCTGTGTATATTGCGATGTATCGCTCACCTATCATCGGTTTTCGAATAATTTGGTATGCCATTACTGCGGATATACCGTTCCCAATAACGCCCAATGTAACGCATGCGGAAGTCCCAACATGACGACCAGAGGTTTTGGTACGGAAAAAATCGAAGACGAAATAAGTACCCATTTCCCCGACAAAACAGTTGCCCGAATGGACTTAGATACAACCAGAGCCAAACATGCCTATAGTGAAATCATTGAACGATTTGAGGCAAAAGAAATCGACATTCTTGTTGGCACACAAATGGTTACCAAAGGGCTCGATTTCGAAAATGTGAGTTTGGTTGGAATATTAAATGCAGATAACATGCTTAATCTTCCCGACTTCAGAGCATTTGAACGCAGTTACCAATTAATGACTCAAGTAGCAGGACGAGCCGGAAGAAATACCAAACGAGGAGAAGTTGTCATTCAAACATCAAATCCGCAGCACAAGATCATTCATGATGTTCAAACAGGAAATTTCAATCACATGCTTGATACGCAGCTATCAGAACGTCATCTATATGGATATCCGCCATTTACACGGCTCATCAAGCTAACCGTCAAACATCGCGATACGAACATTCTCGATAAAGCAGCTGCATTTTTAGCCGATACCATCAAAAAGGAATTTAAAAATGGAGTTTTAGGTCCGGAATACCCACCAATTTCAAAAATTCAAAATCTGTATCTAAAAAATATTTTGCTTAAAATTATTCCAAATCAAAATTTAGCTTCAACAAAACAATTCATATTCAGCTGTATATCAAAACTGAAGACAACCGACGAATATAAATCGGTTGATGTTGTTATTAATGTCGATCCATATTAAAAAAAACATTTTTTCATACTTTTACTATTTAAAAATGCTATATTTTTGGCTCCAATAAAAAAACGAACATACATGGCGGTACAGATAAAAGTAGTTGAAGGGATAAAGGACATAAAAGCATTTGTTCAATTTCAGTTTGATTTATACAAAAACGAAAAGATGTGGGTTCCACCCATCAAAATGGATGAGATTAAAACCATCACACCTGAAAGTAATCCTTCATTTTTATATTCAGACTGTCGGTTTTGGCTGGCATATAAAGACGGTAAAGTAGCAGGACGTATTGGCTCCATACTGAACAGAAGAGAAAACGAAGGTGTAGAAAAGAAAGTAGCTCGATTTACACGCTTGGAGTTTATCAACGATTTTGAGGTATCGAAAGCTTTATTGGAAACAGCCGAAAATTGGTCAAAAGAAATGGGTTATGAAATAATTCATGGACCACTCGGTTTTTCAAACCTCGATCATCAAGCAACGTTAATCGAAGGATTTGAACATCTTCCATCGGTAGCTTCGGAATGGCATATGCCTTATTATAAAGAACATATTGAGAAATGTGGCTATGAAAAAGAGATGGATTGGATCGAATTCCGATTAACCTTACCCGATTCGGTTCCCGAAAAGGTAATAAAAGTAGCAGAAATAGTTCGCCAACGCATGGGAGTTACGATAAAAACGTTCAAGACAAACAAAGAAATGCTACCTTATGCTCACGAAATGTTCACACTCTTTAATGTTGCATTTGGTGAATTGTTCAGCTTCGTACCGCTCGACGAAAAAATGAAAGAATTTTATATTCAAAAATACATTCCAATTTTAAGCCCTCGATTTGTAAAACTAATTTTCGACAAAGAAAATACCCTTATTGGGTTCATTATCGCATTACCATCATTGTCGAAAGCTATGCAAAAAGCCAAAGGCAAACTCCTTCCTTTTGGTTGGTGGCATATTTTGAAAGCATACAAAAAGAATGATACCATCGATTTACTTTTAACCGGCATGGATCCTCGTTTACAAGGTATGGGCTATGCTGCGTTATTTATGGAAGAAATGCTTAAAACGGCAAAATCGAATGGTGCAAAATGGGCTGAAACTACGGGTATGATTGAAACAAACCACAAAGCAATCCAAAACTGGAAATCGTACGAGCACATTCAACATAAACGGAAACGCTGTTTCATAAAGAATTTATAATCAGATGGCAAACGAAAAGTTGACTTACGCAAAAGCATTGGCCGAACTCGAAGAAATTGTTGGCAAAATGGAATCGAACCAGTATCAAATCGATGAGCTTACCGAAAAAGTAAAACGAGTAGCAGTATTGGTAACGTTCTGCAAAAATAAATTGCGAGAAACCAATAAAGAAGTCCAAAAGATTTTCGAAGACATAAATCGTGAAGATTAATCATTTATTATTCATTTCACAACAAAGGCTGACAATAATGTTAGCCTTTTTTATTCTCAAACATTACGATTTAACATTAACTTAACATTCGCTTTACGATTAATATATACTTTTGCATCGAATTTTTAATAGAAAAAATATGTTTGGATTAGACACAACACTTACCATTTTTCTCATTATCTGCCTATTAGCTGCAGCGGCTTTTGAATTTATCAATGGTTTTCACGACACAGCAAATGCAGTTGCAACCGTTATTTATACACGCTCATTAAAACCAAGTGTAGCAGTCGTTTGGTCAGGTTTATGGAATTTTATTGGAGTGTACGTAGGCGGAATTGCAGTAGCAATGGGTATTGTAAACCTACTTCCACTCGATATGCTTATTGACCAAAATGTCTATCACAGTATATCGATGATTCTCGCACTTATTGTAACTGCAATTATCTGGAATTTAGGAACATGGTATTTGGGTATTCCTTGTTCTAGTTCACACACGCTAATCGGTTCCATATTTGGAGTTGGAATTGCATATTCTTTTCTACCAGAATCGCAAAGTATTGCTTTAAACTGGGTAAAAGTTAAAGACGTTGCACTCTCATTATTAGTGTCTCCCGTAATCGGCTTTGGTTTTGCATTGGCTATAATGTTTTTATTAAAGCGTGCCGTAAAAGACAAAAGTATCTTTAAAGACCCCGACACAAAAAATCCTCCTCCATTCATTATTCGTGCAATATTAATATTAACTAGTACAACGGTAAGTTTTTCACAT
>JACCEE012230338.1_pt1 | contig 20888 bp, 14 predicted proteins | sample 7449931 | NCBI WGS metagenome assembly JACCEE01 (sample SAMN15323457, study PRJNA562643) | freshwater metagenome | isolation source: river surface water | place: USA:Blue River Watershed | collected 2017-08-19 | reverse complement strand
ATTAATGAGTCCATAATGCCGCGAATACGGAACTCTGCCCCAGAAGGAGTGCGAAGTTCAATCTCGATCTCGCCTTGACAAATTACCGGCTGTTTTGCACTCTTGCCCCGTTTTGATGGCTTGATTAAGCTACCGGCATGAAGATCAATCGGTAAGAACTCTCCATCTGGGATAGAAGAAGACTCTTTAAGCTCTCTGGATTTGTGCTTCCAATAACAATATTTGTGAGGGTTTACCCCTTTTCTGTGAAGAAAAGTTCTTATGTCTGTTGATGATGTCTGAAAATCCTGCTCCAGTAGGTCTTATTCTGCTAGTGTAATGGCGTTTAATTTTATTTCAAAATTAAAGAGACCAAACATAGACTACAATATGGGTTTTATTGGATGCTTACCAGTAAAGTATAAGAAAATTTAAATTGAATTGATTGCATCAGCTGGATTCAATCTAGCAGCTTGTAATGCTGGTATTGATCCTGATATGATTCCAACAAAAAAAGAAATCGTCACTCCTTTAACAACATTGTAAATGCTGAGTGATATCTCGAACGAATCAAATGAACCTATTGTTAAAATTAATAAGAAACAAATCATTATTCCAATAAGTCCTCCAATAACTGATAGGACAATAGCTTCTGATAGAAATTGCATTATGATTATATATCTTTTCGCACCCAGAGCTCTCTGTAAACCAATTATACAAGTACGTTCTTTTACCGAAACAAACATAATATTTGCTATTCCAAAAGCCCCAATTAAAAGTGAGAATGCACCTATTACCCATCCTCCAATATTTATTTTTGATAATATCCCATTTGTAATATTCAACAGAAAGGTCATTTCATTAATTGCAAAATTTTCATTTTGCGAAGGTTTAAGTCGTCTTGAAGTTTTGATCAAATATCTAGTTTCCAAAATTGCTTCTTCTCTTGAAACACCAACTTTCGGTTTGGCAAAAATTTGCGTATACGGACTTTTTATGCTGGTAATTGTCCTAGCATAGGAAAGTGGTAATAACACCGATATATCATCCTCAAATATTGAAGCAAGACTTACTCCCGCTTTTTTTAAAATACCAATAACTGTCACTTTGTTATTGCCAATTTTAATTTTTTTCCCGATAGGATCCTCATTTTTAAATAAAACTTCTCCGATGTCATCGCCAATAATTGCAACAGGACTTCCGGAGGCACTTTCTTTTTGTGAAAAATATCTTCCTTTATATATATTAATTCTATATATTTTATCCCAATCAATTGTTGTTGCATAAACATAAGGATTCCCGTATGAGTTTCTCTTGTATGAAACTCCCTTATTAATATATAATAAAAATGCGACAGATTCCAAATTTCGTGAATGTTCCTTTAAGTATCTAAATTCTTCAATTGTTATTGCAGGTCTTTTCTTATGTGCTTTTAAATCATTTGATGATGATTCCGTTTGCCATGGATACTCCTCAATAATTAATGATGTACTTCCAAATGTATCAATTCCTTTTTTCACATTTGCCTTTAGAGAGTCTATAGCCGAGAAAACTGAAACCATGGAAAATACGCCAATGGTAACACCGAAGATAGAAAGAAAAGTCCGAAGCTTATCAGCACGCAATGACAATAGTATAAAAATAATACTTTCTCGCAGCAGATTAACAATTAACACAATCTGTCTATATACTTTTACCATTTTATTATTCAATTTAAACAAAAGGAAAATTAAAATGTAAATTATCACTTTTAATGTTTGTCATATTTTATAATGAATATGATATTTGCACATTTTACAAAGGCCGAAAATAATATTAGTTTTTACTACTATTATAAGTATGCGGTCATCTTGCTCTTGTAAATAATATAAATTTCAACAATAGCTTATTTTTAATTCTTAAATTTTTTTAACAAAACAGTAATAGGTTGCAAAAATCTTTCAATTAGCCGTTTATTATCCGTAATTATTTCTCCAACACCGTCTGTTTGATAAACAACTATCAGCTCTTTGTTGTAACTGGATTTATTGTTATTTGAAATTAGTATTTCAGCTAAATAACCTTCATTCTCTGGAATAGATGAAATTTTTATAATATTTCCTTTAAATATTCCATATTCTGTATAAGGATAGCTACTTAATTTTATATTAACTTCTTGGCCTATTGAGATTTTTCTAATCTGTGACGAAGGAATATACATCTTACCAATAGTTGTAGAATTTCCTTCTGGGATAACCCTTGCAATTATTTCTCCGATTTGAATATTTTTATTTTTACAAAAAAATTTCGTAAAAATAATTCTTCCTGTAATAGGAGAAGTTATTAAATAATTGTCCTTCCATTTTTTTATCTGAGCTAAGAGTAGTAGCCTTCTTTTGTTCAATTCAAGTTTATATGCGACGACAGCCTTATCGTGCTGCAATTTTAACTCAACCATTTGTTTTTTTATATTCAGAATATTAATTTCAATATCTGTCAGACTACAATTATCGTTTAAATAATGGATATTCTTTTGCACAAATGCCAGCTTTGCATGTCTAAATTGAATCTCTGTTATTTCATTATTAATAAATTTCAAAGAATCTTGCATTAAAATATTTTTTCGCAAATTTATCTCATCTAAAATTAGTCTATTATTCTCAAATCTTTTATCATACGATTCTTTTAATTTATGAAGAATATCAATTAGGATAGTTTGTTTTTTTGTAAATGAATTAGCTTGGAGAAAATACATATACTCCATACTAATGCGAATATATTCAGAATACTCATTCTGCATATCATCAATAAAGAATTCTTTTTCAATCAGTTTATCAAAAACCTTTTCAATATTCTGGTCATTCAGTTTTAAAAGTGTTTTTTCTATCTCGCAGATTGATTCAAAATCCCCTGTATTATGTAAAAGAGCAAGTATTACACCATCTTTCACAATTGTATTATCTTGAATAAAGATACTATCTATATTATTTTTTGTATTTACGACTATCTCGACAGGTGGATGATCAGAAGTAAGAGTAATCGGAACAGATACTATTTGAGGATATTTAATAAAATAACTTCCAACCAACAACCCAGAAAAAATAATAAATATCACGCCCATTCCCCTTCTAATAAACCATTTTGGAAGTTTTCCAATAATGTCATTTGCTTCTTCGCTATAAGAATAATTTTTCATGCTTCTTATATAATTCTAATTTTCTAACTCTAATTGATCCTGAATTAACTTATAATAATCCCCTTTTCGTCCGATCAAGTCATGATGAGAACCTTCTTCGGCTATTTTTCCTTGTTTTAATACAACAATTTTATCAGCGTTTTTTACAGTACTTAATCTATGCGCTACAATTAAAACTGTTTTATTTTTAAAATAGTCTCTGAGTTTCTCCATTATTATTCGTTCATTTGTTGTATCTAAAGAATTTGTGGCCTCATCAAAAAAGATATAATCCGCATTTTTATATACTGCTCTTGCAATTAGCATTCGTTGCTTTTGACCAGTGCTTAAGCCGTGTCCGTTTTCTCCTATTTTAGTATCATATCCTAACGGCAAAGTCTCGATGAACTCATTTATATTTGCAACATCAACTGCCTTCCTGATTTGTTTAATATCATGATTTTCTTCATCAGACATTACAATATTTGAAAGGATAGTGTCTGAGAAGATTCTCCCTTCCTGCATTACTACGCCACAATGCTGCCTCCAATAACTATCACTTATTTTGCTCAAGGAAGTGTCTCCTAAAAAAATATCACCTTTAACGGGAAGATAAAATTTCAGAAGTAGTTTTAAAATTGTTGTCTTTCCACTTCCACTCGCACCAACAATAGCAGTTGTTTTACCAGCAGGAATTGTCAAACTTATGTTATTAAGTACCTTTTCTGAATGTGGCCCATCATATTGAAATATAACGTTTTTAAAAACTATATCGGAACTTTTGGGAATATCTTTGATCTTTATCTCATCATCAGGTTCCTCATCTTCCATTGTATGTATTTCATTCAATCTTTCTAAGGATATTTTTGCATCTTGTGTTGATTGAACAAAACCAATAAATTGAGAGATTGGTGCATTTAATTGACCAATAATATATTGCAGCGCCATCATCTTCCCAAGAGTAAGATCTCCTTGTATTACAGCACTTACTGATAAAAAAGAAATTGAAATATTTTTTGTTTGATCAATAAAAAAACCCCCAATTTCTTGTGTCTGTCCCAATATCAAACTTTTTATACTAATTTTAAATAGTCTCGCTTGTATTCTTTCCCATGACCATCTTTTTTGTCTTTCAAAATTATTAAGTTTTATCTCTTGCATATCAGTTATTATCTGATATATATTACTTTGATTAATCGCCGATTCTTGGAATCTCATATAATCCAATGCACGTCTTCGTTTCATGAATAATATTATCCATGTTATATATATCGAAGTGCTTAACAAAAAAATTCCAACTATAACTAAATTGTAACTCGACATTACACAACTATAAACTATAAAAGTGATAATAGCCATTATAATACTTATAATTGAACCTGTTAAAAATGATTGAATCCTATTATAATCTCCAATTCGTTGCGTTATATCTCCAATCATCTTTCTATCAAAATATGCAATAGGTAAACGCATTAGCTTGCTAATGAAGTCTGAAATTAATGAGATGCTTATTCTTGCTGACATATGAAGCATCAGCCAACTTCGAACTAGGTTATTAACTGTTTGACCAATAGTTAACATCACTTGCGCTATAAAAATTGCAACAACAAAATTTATATCGCTATTCCCTATTCCTGTATCAACAATTGATTGCGTGAGAAAAGGAAAGATTAAATTTATTATACTTCCTGTTAATAAACCCAAAAAAAGTTGGAATATATATTTTTTATACTGCAACAGATAATTAAACAGGAATTTAAAATTTAACTTATTATCAAAATTCTCATTTACATTGAAAAACTTTGGTGTAGGCTCAAGAAATAAAGCAATCCCCAACCGTTCATCTTTTCCTGACTTAATTGACAACCATGATTTTAAAAACGTTTCTTTGTCATATTTCAATAATCCATGTGCAGGATCAGAAATATATATTTTATATGTTTCTCGCGCTCTATTTTTTTTAATTTCATATACTACAACAAAATGACGTTGATTCCAATGTATAATGCACGGAAGAGCCACTTCGTCACATAATTGTTCCCATGTGATTTTAACACCGTTAGTTCTAAAACCAATCTCTTCTGCCGCATCGCATATGCCTAGTAAAGAAACTCCTTCTTTAGTCACATAACATTTTTCTCTTAAATATTTAGCAGAAAATGTTTTTCCGTAAAATTTCGCTATTATTCGAAGACAAGTTGCTCCGCAATCCATTGTCTCAAGTTGTTTATAATATGGAAAACTCATTAATTTATCATATTTGACTAATAATAATCTTGATCATTTTTTTTCACTACGCGCAATTGCTGAAGTATAATATCTCCTGAGAAAGTCATAAATAACCAATTCAAATATTCTATTTGAACTTCTAAAGAGCCTGTTCATTGTCATATGAATTAAACTACTTATATATACATCTTGATTAGGTGATATATTTCCGTTGTGACCATTAATTTCTGCTGAAATTTGTATAAGCCGATCTAATCTAAAATTCAGAATTGATTCTATCTCATTAGAAAATAAATTTTTCTTAAAACAATTTTCTATTTCAGTTCTATGTGAACGGTATTTAGCATCTAATTGCCTAATATAATAGTGATCTTTATATCCAAACTCCCCTTTAAAGGAACTACTCTGCTTATGTATAAATTCTAGCTTTTCTTCGAGTGAAAAATTAAAGGAACTCAATACATCATCAATCAATCTCGAAGATATAAGCCATCTAGTTTTGTCAGGTTCTTTTTCGTCTTCTAATAAAAGTAAAATGCCTAGGATTGCCTCGCTGTCAATTGTGAAAATGAATTCTGCGTTTTCCATAGTCTCTATTCCATATCTTTCAATTTCTCTTACATATGTATCGATTTGAATTTTTATAACAAGCCCACTTTTAACAAAACCTGAAATTTGATCGTGAAAAAGTTTGATTATAACATTCCAATTTGATAAATCACAAATTTTCAATCTAAATCTAACATGAAAGTCTGGGTCTGAGTATCTTATAAAAAACCATTTATCAATTAATTTTAACTCTTTTAATTGGTTTACTAGTTTTAAGATTATTATAATTAAAATTTTATCTGCTGTTTTATAACCAGTATATATTTTAAAGTATAACCACTCACTCCCAGGGATAAAAATACTCTCCATAACCTTAATTATTTATTTTCTTTAAAAAATGATATAAGAAATTCTCCAACAAATACACCATCATTATCATATATAATTTTACTTCCATCATCAAATAAAAATTCGTTAATTACAATAATATTTTGCTTTTTGAGAACTGACATAAATGTTTTGATTGAAATAATATTGTTCAAATCAACAAATAGTTTGTTATCACTTTGTGGTATAACAAAAAATTTAGGTAAATTCCTCGTTGTTCTAAAATTATTTATGCTATCTAACAATGCTATATCGTCGAGTTTATCAAGGCCTTTAAATTCATCATATGTAATCTTCCACATAGCCTTAGAAAGTACTACGTTTTTGTACATTATTCTTGGAAAGTAATCAAAAATATCCATAAGGCCATTTGTGTTTATAAAGACACCAGTTCTAATGTTCTGATTCTGCAAATCACACAAAAATTGGTAAACAGGTAATGCATTATTTGTGTAATTATGAGCAGTGGTTAGTCGGGGAATGACCTCAACATCATGGCTTTTTGATTTAAGAATTATAGTATTATGTTTCATCGAAATTGTTAGATCCGATAACTGAAAAACATGAGACTCATCGACCCCTGGTCTCACCAAGAAAGGTATTTCAAAATCACGTAATACGGGTTTCGAAAGGATATTGCCTGTTCTAGATTCTGGTAAATGGACTATTTCCGCATAAATTACATTACTATTAGAAGATTGTTCGTTATTAACTATCTCATGTGCATAAGTAAAAATTTCTTCATCTAAATGACAAAACCTACCAATAAGATTAGCCGCGCAGGATCCTCCAATAGAAACAAGACTAACTAACCTACTATCTCCTTCATCCTTAATAATTTCACACATGGCGCTTAATGTTTGAGGTAAATCGTTCCAATCTGCATCGAAATTACTAAAATCCTTGTCTGTAAATTCAATAACAGGTGTGTTAGTATTAAGTATTTTTAGATATTTTTTTATTAGCTCAATTTGAAATGTATCAAAATTTATATTGTAAACGCCTTGAAATTTAGGAAATTCTAAATCATTTATTAAAGGATTGATATCGCCTGAACTGCTATTTTGCAGATATCCAATTCCAAGTTCATTATCAAGTACTTCAAGAATAGGGACTTCTTTTCCTTCATATCTCTCTTGAAATACTTTCTTGAATTTGGATAAATTTGTCTCACCATTCTTCTTGGTAATTTTATTAAGAAAGGAAATTGCATCTAAAATATCATTAATAATATTTGTAGAAACGGTTGCCTTTTTTGTAGGTTTGAATAAATCTGTTTGGAAAAGATATTTCAATTCAAACTTGCAATCAATTTCTTTAATCGTTTTTATGATTTCATTATATCCTTTAATATTTTTTCCAATGCCATTTCCATCAATTTTACTTAATTCAATTTTTATTGTTTTTAATTTATTAAGTATGATTGGCTTATATTCTAAATTATCTAATTTATTAATTATTGATTCTAATATATCGCCACCGGTTATACTTGGTTCTATCTCGCTTTTTAATACTTGTGCATTTATAAGATCGTTAATAAATTCAACAGCATTTTCAAAATCAATCTCATCATCAACCAACAACTTAGCAAGCTCGTAAATACTTTTTCCATCTTTTGCACCAAAAAGTACTTTCTGAATATATATAGAATTGTCGATGCTTGTTATTTGATGTGTGCGTTTTACTCCTTTGTAAAAATATTCAACATATCTTACGCTGTTTCCAATTAGATAGATACTATCATTTGGAAAATATTTTAATTGGTTTTTAATTTCAATGTCATTTTCAATCTTTTGAATTAATCCACATAAATAATTCATATCTAAACGAGTACACCTTTTATAATTTTCTTTGTCAAAAAGTTGAACATCTGTATTAACCCCAATTGTTCCTATTGAACATCCGGCAAATAACCCGAATGGTGTAGATCTAGTGCATGCTCTAGAATGATATTTATATGCAGATATTTGAATTTTTATTTCATCTTTCTGATCCAAACATTCTTTGAAAAAATCTGGAGACGCAATATATAATGCCTCTTGAAATATTGGATCATTAATTTCCACTCTATAATATTTATCAAAAGAGAATAGAGGTGTCCTAAGAAAGAACTTATTAAATGGTTTATACATATGCTTATAATTATTGAATATTCAAATTAAAAATTCGACCATTCATTTCACACAGGTCACGAACATACAGCAGTTTAGGATTTTCAATTAAAATATGGTCATAACTTTGCTGATCTCCTGCAATATCCTCACGCTTATAAAATTGATATTTTTCTAGTCTCTTTTCTTTTGATATCATGCCAAAATGCTTATACAGAATATTGCTTCTAAATATTTTTTTTTGATATGGAATGACCGAAAAGTGAGTTTTCACCTTTTTTGTATATATCTGTACATGTCCAATATTTCTAAACATTTTAAGTTTCTCCATAACTCCATTTTCAGAATATGGATATTCTGAATTGTATGTCTGTTCATTATTCCACAAGTTAACAAAACAAAAAGAAATTACGTCTGCATCACTCTCCATTGCTTCATGGAATTTTGTAAATCTTATATCAAACAACTCGTCAGTATCCATAAAACAAAACCATTCTGAGGATAAAAATGAAGCCAGATCAAGTTTTATATTTCTATTTTCAATATCCAAAAAACCATTCCTTTTCTTTTTTACTTTTAATAATAATTTTTTATTTGCTGCTAATTCATATGTTCCGTCCTCACTATCATCATCTAATAGTATAATTCCTTCAAAATACCTAGCCATATCCTCTAGAAAAATAGTAATCATATCAGCATTGTTATAACTTTGAACTAATACAATTGATGTATATTCTTTTAAAAACACTTCTTTCTCAACTATTTCGAAATTTTTAAATGTCGCCAAGTATCTCATAATTAATTCATATGAATACTTATTATGACGCCAATCATATATAACCTCATCAAAATCAGTTCCCCATTTGTCACCATTTGCAATTATATTTGATGGATAAAAAATATCAATTTCTTTGTCAAATGCAATTTGATTTCTTTTTTCCGCCCTTTTTAAAAGTTCATTTTCGTTATGCTCTCTATGTGCAAGTTTAACTTCCGGCATAAGCATTTTTTTTATTCCAGATAGCTCTAAACGAGCTCTAATATTATCATCATCTCCTCCCCATGTTATAAGTGATTCATCATATCCTTTAACAACAAAAAAATCTTTCTTTCTAACCATAATACTACCATATGGTAAATAATATGGACTTCTATTTACGTCTTCTTTTTCAAAAGTAAAAACAACAGTACCAATAACGAAGTGAGTTGGATAGTATTCTAATGTTTTCCTCATCTGAAATATGGCATCTGTAAGAAATTCGGATTCTGGAGAACAAACCATTATGAATTGTTTAGTGGCATGTTTTATTCCAACATTTATTGCCTTTGCTGGGTTTCTCCATGAGTGTTTAGTTCTATTTACAACTATTCGCCAGTTGATTAAAGAATATTCTTTTATAAGATTTATTAGTTCTTCTTCTTGACTACTTTCATCCATAGATAGAATTACTTCTATTCCATTACGTTGAAAAAATTGTGCATTATGAGGTAAAACAGATCTAAATTCATTAATTTTTTTGTAAAAAGGCATTACGATACTAAGGTCAAAATTATGAATGATACTTTGTGGCCCCATCAAATCATCGTGTATTTTAATTGGTTGATTCTTCATATGGAACTATAATCTTACTTTTTATAAGTTGTTTAACAAATATAATAAAATCGACTTCATCATCGTAGAATAGTAGTTTGAAAACATCTCGCGGAGTTCGTATGTCATTGAAACAACTAATAATTTTAAATTCTTCTTCCGCAATTTCTGAATGAATTTTATTCAACCTTTCATTAATTACTAAATAGGTTTGTTCAGTCTTCAATGGCATTAAAATAAATGCCTGAGATTTAACCAATTTAAGATTCCATATATTAGACTTATGTATTCGAATTGAAGATATTATCACATCATTAACTATACGTGAAATATACAAAAAATGACCTCTAATTTTATTTTGTATTTCGTATACTTGATCGTTTAAATAATTATCAAAATCCATCACACGAACAATCTCGTGTGAAACAAGGTTCTCAGGAATATATTCTCCAAATTGCGCTCCTACCCTACCAAGAAAATAATTTGAAAAATGGTTCTCAAAATTCGAAGAAGTTACTAATCCACCAAATCCATTCTCTCCCAAAACGAGTGAAGTTTTACCAAGATGAAGTCCTTTGAGAATAAAATGTCCACTACCGATTAGGATTTTGGAACTTCGAATCAACTTATCTGCATTTTTAAACGAGTAAACTTGAATATTTGAGTTAACTAACTTTTTTATTTTATTTGGGACATCAGTTAAAATTACAAAATGATATTGATGTAATTTGTTGTATATTGGGATGGTGCGAAGCACAGTTCCAATATCTGTGCAAACCAAAATAAAATCTTGAATAGGACTATACGATATGTTTTCAGAATAGTAAAAAGGATATGCAATTTTAATAGCGATTTCAGGTAGAAGTAATTTTGAGAGATAATCTTGTGTATTATTAATTAATAATATTTTATCACAAAGTTCCAAATTAAATAAAAGCTCAGAGTTTTCATTGTTCGATATAACATATATCAAGGGTACATCTGATTTATTTATTTTTCTTATAATTTGGTTATAGCCCTGTGAATTTATAGCAATTACAATATCATATTTATTAATATTAATATCTTTTTTTGATTTTTTTATTACCAAGTCCGTTCTAAACGACTTTCTTATCGATAGTAAGTCAATATCATAATTAAGAAATTTTAGTAAATTTAAAAAGTCATTGATTAATATTTCATCGTATGAATTTTCGTAATAAACATAACAAAGTACATTTTTCATAAAATTTATAATGATAGTTTTAATCGAATTATTTTTAGACAATTTCTTCCTAACTAATGAATACTAATTTTAAATTAATAATCTTTTTATTCATATAGCAATAGCAGAAAAAACACTCTTTGAGACAATTTATTTATTTTTGTTTTTTCCCTTTCTAAAGTGATAAATATTGTCTAATAAAACTTCACAAACAAATTTTCCTTGTTTAGTTTGAAACGTTAATGTTCCTTCAATTTTTGAGGGATATATTAAATTTAGTTTGTCATTTGTTATAAAGCTAACATTTAAATCATATCTTAATACACCGTTACCATAAACTGAGAGAATCTCAGCAGAAACGACATTTTTACTCTTTTTATCTACATATAATAACAGTTGGGAGCTTTCTAAATTTTTATTCATTTCATAATACGCTGGTCTAGTTATCATAAAAACATGGTTATTGTTGGCCTCCCCCATATATAATGCAATCAAGCCCTTATTTGCATAACCGCTCTTCCACAGAACTGCTTCATACTGTGCTATTGCTAACATTTCAACACTTTTCTTTACTAAAAAATTGAAACCTATTGTATCTGAATTAGTACTAATATTAAACTCATCAATTTTATTTATTTTCTTATAATTGCTTGGCAATAGAGTATATTTAAATGATCCTTTTATATTTTTATTCTGTTGTTTTGAGTAGTTAATATTAATTCTCATATCTCCATTAAATTCGTCATACCAATTACCGATATAAGGCGTTTTTACATATTTACGAAAAAGTTTGTTAGAGTTTTTTACTGATTTAACAACAACTTCATTTAATAAAATGTCTTGTACTAGTTCAATAGAGTATTCTTTTTGAATAGAAGTCTCATTATTATAAATATAAAAATTATCTTTTGCACCAGTATAACTAGCTGTAATAGTGTCTCCTATTTTCAATAATGAACAAGGAATTTCAATTTTCCCACAAGAGTCGGTCGAGCTGAACAAACGACTATTTATAAAGATATAGGCATATGCAAGAGGTTCTTTTTCTTTAGAGACAATATTTAATTTTAAACTTTGTGAAAAAGAGCCAGAAATACACCCCATAAGCAGAAACAGTGTAATAATTATAGTTTTCATGTATTAGTTCATTAAAATTGATATAAGTATGAAATATTAAATTTATTATTAAGAATAATATTTTAGACATTATAAGACTAAAATAATAACCTGAGTTTGACTCAGATATGCCTATTTGCCCAAAAAATTGGATAGCAGTATTTTATTATAAGTTAATTATTGCTATCCAATTTACATATAAAGCTAACACTAACAAACACAAGTTTCACAAGTTATACAAGTACAAGATAAACATGAGGCATTACATGTTTGACAAGTGTTACATGTCTCTTGTGTCGGAGGAGGTGCGCAATTTCCTGGCACACAAGATTTAGGTAATGAATCATTCGTATCACAGCATAGAAAACCAGTACATTCTCCCTGTCCATAACCGAAAGACGTTGTAATTCCTCCTTTGATGTTAGATTTTTCAATGTCATTTAAAACACTGATGCCTTCTTTACGAAGGGAAAGTTTTTTTAATTTTTTCTTTTCCATAATAAATTAATTTAGTTAATAATTTGAATTAAATCTGAAGATCAGATTTTCAATTAATAAAGTTTAATTATAAACCCATCCAGTTATTTTTTTTGTTAAGAACCTTATTAGATATTCGCAAATTTTCTTAGAAAGACTTATTTTATAGCAAGTATAATCTTATCATTTAAGAGGTATGAAATATTATTATTAATATTTTAACCATTTCTTCCTTTTTTACTTATTGAGATATTTTATATCAGTAGATTTCCTCCTAAAAAGTGTTATTAATAGTAATTTTTTAAAAATGAATGAAAACATGTAGTCTTATTTTTATAGTAGATCTAATGTTAACATTATGATCATATTAAAAAATTAAGGTCTAATTCATACAATCATGAATAATATATATATATATTGAATAATTCACAATCCGAGTGCGTAAAATTTAGCCCTTTAAGAATTTTTTGAATTGATTTTGATACGATCCAGAATATTCATGTGCTGACAAATAAATTTAAACATTGTGTCGTGCTTAACATCCTATATAACTAGTAAGTGGAGTTAATAATGCAAGCATACTACTAAAATATAAAACACATCTCGTTGAAAAACTCCGATATTGTGCTATAAGAAATAAATAATTTACAATAAATTCAAAATGAAAGCAGAATCTTCGCTAATTATCTAAGATAAAACTCCTGTATTTGAGTTTATATCTATCCTAAAGATAATATTGTCAAAGAACTTATAATAAACAACCGGAATATACTGTTTATAGATAATCCTGATTATCTGTATATTAATTATCAAGACAACATCATGCACTCATCCCAATCTATATCTACAAAATCAAGCGAGGACAAAAAAGCTAAACCGACACCAGAGACTCCTTCTAAAAGGGAATCATTCATTTGCCATTGCTTATTCGCAATATTAAAAAAATATCCCGTTTCAGATGTCATATTTGCACCTAATATTAGTGCGACTTTTAACCAGTATAAAGAAGTTTCACGAAATATTATATTCTGTGTATAGTGATATAGACGATTAAAAATATGAGCCAAACAACTTGCTCCATGACAAAAACTAGCATCCTGCACTCCGGTATCCATCATATCTCTTCTAGTTGAAACTATGACAAATTTTGAAATAATTTCTTTTTCGAGTTTCCTATTGTTTGTACAAATAGCAACTAAGTATAAGCTATATAATACTCCTGCATCACCATAACACCATGCTAATCTGTTTTTGTAATTATTATGAGAAGGAGAATAGCCTTTTACTGGAACATGTGGTGGATAGAATGAATTTGAGACACTAAAATCTTGCACATTGTGGTCATAGAATGACAAAATACCATTTATTAACTTACCACATAATATTTTCTCATAATTTCTCTTATAACATTGTGTTAAGAAATAGAGGTAACCCGACATGCCGTGTGCTAGTCCAAAATCATATTTTAAGTTCCCATTACTATAATTGTATGATGGCCATTTTATTTCTTTATCAACACTTTCTTTAGAAGCATTTAATGCATCTAGTAGCAACTTCACTTCTTTTTGCTTGCCTCTGCATAAAAAATACCGACCAATACTTATTGCTTGGTGCATTTGATCAAATTCTTTTTTTAAGCAATAACTTTTAAGATGTTCAAATAATATTTTATCTAATTCCTCAAAGTAATCTTCTTCAACTTCAATTAATTTCTTTTTTTGAAGATAATTTATGAGCCATCCATACCCAGCAATGCCAGAGCAAAAGGAAGAATAAATAAATTTACTAGTATCACATTCATTTGTCAGTACATCAATATATTCATTTAATTTTTCAAAAAGTTTTTCGTTTTTTGTATGTCTATAATATAATGCTAAAAATAAAGCTATTCCAGAATCACCTGAATACAAGGAAATATTCCCCTGTATTTTTCTTCTTTCTAATAGATATTCACTAATTACATTTAACTTATTTTTAATTAATTCATGCAAACTACTGTCTTCAATATTAGATACGTTTTTAAATTGTCCTGCCACAAAATATATCTCATTAATTTTAAAAAAATTTGTTATCAGATTAATCCCATAATCATTAAAATCTTTTTTATTTATAATTCTCTTAAATAATATATTGCTAGGATATGCTTCTTTATTAATTCGTGATTTAGGATTAATAATCTCAGAAAACGAACATTTTGACATATTATACATTCTCGGACTCTGATAAATGCCACAATTCGAATCTAATGGTACGAAATATGTCATGTCGTCCTTTGTGACAACATACTGAAAAGAAATACTTGTCTTTTCATCGAGATCAATTATACTTTTAAAACCTGAGTATCTAGGATCAAAAATTTCATTTGAAGACATAAAACAAATCCATTGAGGGGAGAAGTAAGAGGCAATTTCTAATAAAGTTTTCTTATTATCCTCCTCATTTTGGGTTTTAATCTTAACAAGTAATTTTTCATGAGTTATTAAACTAAAATCACAATCGACATCATTACTAACAAGTATTATTCCATCGAAATATTTAGCTATCTCTTCTAACTTATAATGTGATTCTTTTTGAGAAATTTGTGAATACAATAATAAGTTCTCATACTTTATTTTTTGTAAACTTGACTCAGGAATATATTCCCATGCTGTAAATGAATTGAGGTAATTGTATATTTCTTCCATATAAAAAAATAGATTCATCTCAAAGTTAATTTATATATATCATATAATCAAAAAAATAAGATAAATAATTTGAATTATTTTTATCTTTATACAAATTTTATTACTACACAAGCTCTTTCTATTATACTTAAAAATTATGACTAGTGCACTGTTTATAGCAAAATTAAAAGATGAGACAGACTTCATTATGTGCCAGATGATAATTTACCTCTTAAATTCATCAAGTTATGTAATTGATTATTGTCTTGTCAATAATTACAAATTACAAATCAGGGGATTCAATAGAATCTGTTTGAGCGAAATAAACAATAAGAGTTATGATGTAATATTTTGTTTTAACTATAACAAAACAAATTTCAAGCAAAACATTCCATTAATTTGGTTTGTATCCAAAGACATAATTACTTTTTGGCACATTGGAATTAAAAATTTAAGAAAAATTGATAAAATTTTTCTTATTACAAATGGCATAGAATATAATATTAATAAATATTTTCTTAATGATTTATTCTTTCCCATCACAATTTATCCAATTATCTTTTTAAACGAACATTATAAAAAAATCGATTCTGACTATTTCAAGATTTTGATAAATATTAAATCTGACTTTTATAATATTTCACCACTAATAGATATTATATGCGTCTTAAATAAATTTCCAAAAGCTAAAATTGAGATTGTTTCAAACGATAAAATTTGTTATCAAGTGAATAATTTAACAAACTCAAAATATTTAATTGTCGATCCCGATAATATTGATTATTCTTCTTTTGACTTAGTAATTGCAAATAGAGAGGCTGCGTATAATGCGGTATTATCTTCTACACCTTGTATTTTAGTTGGTGATTACGGTTATGGGGGAATAGTAAATGAAGATAATATTGAATCTTTTTTTCAATCTTTTTTTAATGGAAGAGAAGAAGGATATATAGGGGAGCAAATCCCACTAATCTTCCTTAAAGAAGATATTCTGGATATTATGCAAGATCCTAACATAAACAAAAAATCTCTAGCAGTTTCTAAAAAGCTTAAAAAAATACAAACCCATAAAAATCAATTTTTAATAAGTAATATCGATTCAACGATTAGAAAGCATCAAATTTCTCAGGAGATGTTAAGCACTGTAAAGTTAGTCAAAAATATTTTTTTTTATAGCGAAAAATTAAATGAAGACAAATGGATTATTAAGGATAAATTGGATAAATATCATTATTCAATCACTAATAATGAAAATGAAATATTAAGTTCATTCAATAGGCCTATACCTATTGAAAGAGTTGTAAATAAGTATCAAAAATCATTTTCACTTGAAGATATAACTGCTTTTATTCATTATCTTTTAAAACAAAAAATCTTAATAATATATGAATAGAAAAGATGTTCCCCACAATTTTAATTTAAGCATAATCATTCCCATCACCACCACTGATTTTGAGATGAATATCAAATACAACGCTCCATTTTTTGAACAAAATGGAATAGAAATTATCGTTGTTGGAGAAACCAATATTTGTTCAAATATATTATTACCAATTATAAAACATTATCCATTCATTAATTGGGTTTTGATAGGAACTGAAGAGCTTTATGCAAAAAATATTGGTGCATTAATAAATATAGGGGTTACTAAGTCTTCAAAAAAATATTGCTCAGTAATTTCAGAACAAGCAATTTTTGAGGAAAACATTCCATTAAAATTTTTACAAATTTTAGTTGGATATACAAATACTTATATTACAAACTTGACAAATTGCTTTTTAAGAAAGTACGAATTTATTTTAATTACAGAAACTTCTTTTATTCGTAAAATAAATGGTTTTGACACTTCGCTAGAAAAATATGATATTTTGGTTATAAACCTATGTAAAAGACTTGACAAATTGCACATAAGAAAGCTTATAAATTCTTCAATTAAAATAAGTAGAAGTCAACACACACATCCAAACGATTTTGAATTCTCTCAATTAGAAAAGTATGTTAATCTTACTGACATGATGACTTCAAATAATCTCAAAATCAAAGAAATCAATATTCTGTATGATTGGCAAGTAAACAGATATTCAGAAGAATTGTGTAATGAATACCTAAAATCTTTTAAAAGCTACGAGTATAAAAAAAATATATTTAAAAATCGATATGAAAAAATTGTATTATGTCAATCATATAATGAGATAGAATTTTTAACTGATTTTCTGACAAACATGGGGTTATATTTTGATGGAATTATCCTCTTAGATGATGAAAGTAAAGACGGGACATTTGAAAATGCAAAACACGAAAAATTGTTATTGAAAGTTCAAAAAAAACGAATCGAGTTTGATGATTTAACAAATAGAAACACTCTGTTAAATATTGCTTCATTTATACAATCCGATTGGTATTGTTTTATGGATTTGGATGAAAGATTTGATGAGAGATATGTAAATTTCTTTGGAAAACTAAGAAAAATTGATATTGACTGCATAGGATTTTTATTCATTCATTTGTGGAACAGTATACATGAGTATAATTGTAGCATGCAAGATTGTTTAATAGATGGCGTTTTTGTACGATGGAGAATGTTCAGAAATATTGGGAGAATGAACATAATTACAAAGCAGAAAAAACTCCATTTTTCTGTATCTCCAATAAAAACACCTGCAATTGTTGCCCCTGTACTTGTTCATCATTTAGGGAATATAACTAAAGAAAGACGAATGCGTAAATATCATTTTTATAAAAGAGAAGATATTCATAAAGATAATGAAAATTATCACGATTTACTATCAGATGGCAATACATGTTTTGTTCAAGATCTCTCTATCAAAAAAATAAAAAAAATAACAAATTATTTGAATCAGAGAATATATTAATTGTATTGTCAAGAATTTTCTTAATCCATATCCCAATTATTGAAAATATATTTAGTCAAGAGAAAAATAAGAGACATCTAATTTATTTTTTTTTAGAGATTGCTATTCCTAAATTCGTTATATTAGATAATAACCTCATTCCGTTCGATTTTGTGGTTTTTCCCTTTTTCTGCTTGATTCCTTCTTTTTGCAGCTCAATGGGTTGGGTTTGTTCTTTTTTTAACGGGTTTTTCACCTGTGTAGTCTCCTTATTGGTTTTCGCTTCGGTGTATACTGCAACTTGGAATTTACTGGAATTGTCGGCTTTATGTAAGCATCCGAGAGTCTGTGCAAAAACTTCTTCCAATCGTTTACAATTACACCCAAAATAGTTCTATAATGACTTGGATTACTGAAAGAAAAATTGTATATTTAACAGTATTTTAATCCATTAGACATGCAACATGTGATTGGCGAAGATAGAAATCAGTTCCAAATTATTGCTTTAGAACAATTGGTCCCGGAAAATTCTTGGGCAAGAGTAATTGATCTATTTGTTGACTTACTTCCTCTTGTTGACCTCGGGTTTAAGCATTCTACTTTACAGAGTGAGGGAAGACCTCCTTATGATCCTGCAATGTTACTTAAGCTCTATTTATATGGTTATAAGTATTCTATAAGATCATCTAGAAAACTTGAACACTCGTGTAAAGTAAATGTAGAATTGTGGTGGTTGCTTAAAGGACTAACTCCCTCTTTCAGAACCATTGCTTATTTCAGAAAAGAGAATTCCAACGCATTTACATCTACATTTAAAAGGTTTGTATTGATGCTTAAAGATTTAGATCTAATTGAAGGAGAGACAATTGCTATTGATTCTTTTAAGATTTTCGCACAAAACAGTATTAGAAACAACTTTACTCAAAAAAAGATAGATAGGCACATTGATTATATTGACAAGAAAGTTGCAGAATATGAAGCTCAATTAAACGAGTATGATGCAGCAGAGGATAAGGCAAATCTTAAAGAAAAGATAGAATTGAAACTTAACAGGCGCAAAAAGTATGAGGAGTTAAACAAAGCTCTTAAAGATAGTGGAGAATCTCAAATCAGTCTTACAGATAAGGATGCACGAGCTCTTATGCTGGCAAATAATATCTCTGGTGTTGGATTTAACATTCAGGCAGCTGCTGATGCCAAAAATAAATTACTAGTTCATTCTCATATTGGAGGTACAATAGACAAACGAGAATTGGCAACGGTAGCTCTTGATGTACAAGAATTACTAAAAAAAGAGACTTTTAATACTCTCAGTGATGCAGGTTACTCTACCGGAGACCAGCTTAGCCTTTGTAAGGATTCCGGTATTTGCACTTATTCATCACCTATGCCAAGTACTTCTCCATATGATAATTGCCTGCCGCTTTCATCCTTTATTTACAACAACGAAGAAAATTATTATACCTGTCCATCTGGTGAAAGAATGATTTGTGGCTCCGGATGGATTAACAGAGATAATTATAAATCCAAGATTTATAAAACTAAAGCTTGCAAAAATTGTCAAATGAGAGAAATATGTACTCAAAATAAAGGAGGGAGAGTTATTGAAAGAAGTGAATTTCAGGATATAATTGATGAAAACAATAGAAGAGTTATTGAGAACCCTGATTATTATAAACTCCGAAGAGCATTAATTGAACATCCATTTGGCACTCTTAAAAGACAGTGGGGTTTTACCTTTACCTTAATGAGGGGCAAGAAAAATGTAATGAGTGAAGTAAATATCCTAATGATTATATATAATCTTAAACGATGTTTATCAATAATGGGAGAAAATGACTTTAGAGTAAAGATTAGAAGCCATTATTCTCATTTTTTATACTATTATACGCAATTTTGCTGTCGTTATAATTCTAGAAATAATTCCCACTATTTAAAAAACATTTTGATGAGGGCTTAAAATACTTAAATAAAAGCTTATAGAATCAACCGATCAAAAGACAATTCGTTTAAAAAGTGGTTTTTGCACAGACTCCCGACAAACCGCACATTTTGGCAATTAAACGTACCCACTTTTTCGCAATTAGGATTCCCCATTTTGTAATTACGGCGGCTACCGGGCCTCTTCGTATAAAGTTAGGCTAAATTCGTGCGATTTTGCTTGAAGTTGTGTCAATTTGTGTCGATTTTAATCAGATTCGTGCAATTGGAGCCCTAAATGCACAAAGTATACACGATTCGATACAAGTTTGATTACTTTTTCCACTGATGAGGCAATAGTTCATCGAGGTTTCTGTTATCTTTAGTATATGAGTATATCTTTCAAAGGATATCTTCCAACCATTCTGATGGATTTATTCCAGCTGCTTTACAAGATCCAAGCAGGGAATCGACCATAGAAGACCTGATTGCTGCATCTGAATACCACATCAGGATTACCTCCCGTTGGTCGGTGATCCTGGGGTGGTCGGCAAAACAGCCCAAATGAAACCAACCTTCGGAGCTTTGCTCGATAGTGTTCAAAAAAGTGTGTAAACTCCAAAATTTATAGATTTGTAAAGGCAAATTTAAAAATT
>JACCEE010528124.1_pt1 | contig 20901 bp, 17 predicted proteins | sample 7449931 | NCBI WGS metagenome assembly JACCEE01 (sample SAMN15323457, study PRJNA562643) | freshwater metagenome | isolation source: river surface water | place: USA:Blue River Watershed | collected 2017-08-19 | reverse complement strand
CCGTGACCGCTGCGTTTCATGCCACCAAACGGCAATTCAACACCGCCACCCGCGCCGTAACAATTGATAAAGACTTGTCCCGACTGCATACGTTTAGCCAGTCGCTGCTGGCGCCCGCCGTTTTCAGTCCAGATGCCGGACACTAAACCGTATTCAGTTGCATTGGCTAATTGAACCGCATCTTCTTCGTCTTTAAATGACATAGCCGAGAGTACTGGGCCAAACACTTCTTTGCATGCTAAGCGATGATCACGCGGCACCGCGCCAAACAAAGCCGGTGCGACAAAATAACCCTCTTTCGAAACGCCATCAGCCACAGTTGCGCGTGCCAGTAGCGGAACACCGCTCTTAATAGCGTCATCAATAAAGCTGTTAACGCGTTCGAATTGTTTTTTGTTGACGATAGGGCCACAGTCGAAGTCCATCTCAGGCGTACCTACGCGAACTTTTTTGAACGCATCTGCCACTCGCGCCACGACGTTGTCGTAGATATCTTCTTGAATCAACAGACGACTTCCTGCAGAACAGGTTTGACCTGCATTCTGAGTAATCGCTTTGACGATGATAGGTATTGCCTTATCCAGATCGGCATCATTAAAAACGATTTGCGGTGATTTACCGCCGAGTTCGAGAGTGCAAGCCACGGAGTGCTTAGCCGTTGATTCTTGCACCATAGCGCCGACTTCAGGTGAGCCGGTAAAGCTTGCATAGTTAATGTCCGGATGGGACGTTAATGCCGCACCTGCCTCATAGCCATAACCTGTAACCAGATTGAGAGCACCAGCAGGTAACCCTGCTTCTACCAATAGCTCAGCCAACTTTAATCCCGACATGCAGGCATCTTCTGAAGGCTTCAGCACGCAAGCATTACCTGCGGCTAATGCAGGCGCTACCGTGCGACCAAACATTTGAGCCGGATAGTTCCAAGGAATGATTAAGGCTGCAACGCCGTGAGGTACACGCACTACTTGAACGTTGTAACCATTCAGGTAAGGGATTTGCTCACCGTGATGTTTGTCGGCTGCGCCACCGTAGTATTCAAAATAACGAGCAACAGCGACCACGTCTGCACGTGCCACTGACAATGGTTTGCCGGTATCGCGCGCTTCTATCTGCGCGATCGCTTCACCATTTTTTATAATCAGCTCACCCGCCTTGACCAAAATGCGGCCGCGTTCAGTTGCCGTCAAATGTCCCCAAGCGCCATCCATAGCGCGTTGCGCGGCTTTGACAGCCAGATCGATATCGGCTGCTGTTCCGCGATCAATCGTAGTAAATACTTTTGCGTCACAGGGATTGATAACATCAATGGTCTGACCACCTGAGGCAGCGACCCATTTCCCATCTATCAGCAAAGTTGGCATATGTTGTCTCCGATGTTTATGTAATTAATTTTTAATTTGCGAGTTATTGATTGAATCTTTTAGTGCGCCGCTAATTCGCCTGCAACTAGCTCACCACGCTCTAGCGTTAAGGTGGCGTCAGGCAAATCACGCAGGAGACTACGATTGGATTCGGTAACGACAATGCATAACTCGGGAGAAAGTTGATGCAGTTTGCGCAGTGACTCAGCATATTGATTCGCCAGAACCGGTGCTAAACCTTGAAAAGGCTCATCAAGCAAAACAAGTCGAGTGCCTGCCATCAGTGCGCGTCCGAGCGCGGCCATCTTTCCTTGACCTCCCGATAATGCGGCGCCAGAGCGCACCAACATTGGTTCCAGCTGAGGCACGACTTCCAACACGCGCGCTAAACGTCGATCTGCTTCTGCTCGTGGCAAGCCAAGTACTTCGCAAGAAAGCCGGAGATTTTCTTCCACCGTAAATGTAGGAAACATCGCACGATCTTCTGGTGCGTAGCCGATGCCAAACTCTGTGCGCCGATGTCCAGGAATTTTGCTTAGATCATGACCTTCAATTGAAATGCTGCCGGATGAAAGTGGCAACAAGCCCATAATGGCTCGTAGTAGCGTAGTCTTTCCCGCACCATTGCGACCTACGACTGCGAGTAACTGCCCTGGTTTAAATTCCGTCGTTATGTCACGCAATACGGTAATTCCTGCAATGCGTGCGCTAGCGTTATCGATTTTTAGCATGTCACTCTCCGATCACGTTTTTGCGGATTTCGGGATCGGCTAATACTTTTTCTGGCGTGCCATCAGCTGCAATGCGACCGGCTATCCATGCTGCAACGCGAGTGGAGTATTGCGAGACGATATCCACATCATGTTCGACAAAAATAGCGGTTACTTTTTGTGCGTCCAATGCATTCATGATGGTCTTCATCAAGCCGTGTTTTTCATCAGACGAAACACCGGAGGTGGGTTCATCAAGAATAAGTAAGCGCGGTTTCATGATCAGAGCCATCGCTATATCCAGCAATTTACGCTGACCTTCTGGCAAGGCTCCTGACATTTCATCGGCACGTTTATCCAAACCCACCATCGTCAAAATGCGATTTACCTCGTTGTCGTCAACCGCCTTTGCCAAGGGTGTCCACAGACCCAGACGGTTTCGCTTCCCGGCTGCGGCAATACGAATACAGTCGCGTACGGAATGCTCAGTGAATAGTTGCGGTAGCTGAAATGAGCGCACCATACCGCTCAGGGCTATCGCACGTGGCGAGAGTTCAGTAACGTCTTTACCTTCAAAGAAAACGCGACCTGCTTGTGGCCTGATTAAGCCAGTGCAGATGTTAATAAAGGTCGTCTTGCCGGCACCGTTTTGCCCAATCACCGCTAAACGTTCACCCTCATTCAGTGAAAAATCAATATGGTCGGCAACCACCACTGCGCCAAAGGCCAGCTGCAGATCTTTCGTTTGTAATAGCGGAGTACTCATACGTCCTCCCGCTTAGTAATGGTTCGTTCTTCAAGCATGGCGGAAATTCCGCGCGGTGCCAAAAATACCATCGCGATCAGCACAAAACCTAACACCATCTGCCACGCGCCGGTGAGATAGGCCGCTGCGAATAATTTAACGAATTCAAAAATGCCCGCGCCGATGAATGCACCCACGGGATGTCCCACGCCACCCAAAATAGCGACAAACACAATTTCACCGGAGCGAACCCAGTACCCCATTTCAGGAGTGACCAAACCTTGTGCAATAGCGAAGATCGCGCCCGACAAACCGCACAACGTGGCCGAGATGATGTAACCAATCCAGAGTGTTTGATACGCAGAGATACCGACATATTCAAGCCGGGTTTCATTGGTTTTAATGGCGGCTAACGCCTGCCCTGCCACTGATCGCAAGTAACGTTGTACCAGCCAACCTGAAAGCAATGCCAACACGACACCAACTACCAACAACACACTTTCAAAGGCATCGCGTTCGAGATTCATACCAAAGAATGGTGCTCGTTCAAGACGCAAACCATCGGTACCACCCGTTAAATTAAAAAATTTACCCAACGCTGCAAACAAGACCATAGACAAAGCCAAGTTCAACATGCCAAAGAAAATAGCGCGATAGCGAACGACGAATGAACCCACAACGATACCGAGCACCACTCCTGTTGCAGCTCCCACCGCTAGCAGCCACGCGCTATCCATGTGAGTCCATTGTCTGGAGACGAACGCAACGGCGTAACCACCGGCACATACAAACATCGCATGACCGAATGAAATCTGTCCCGAGATGATCAAAATGGAGATGCCTAAAGCGGCAATACCAAACGCTGTACCCAGAATTAAAGGTGTTTTAATCCAAGGTAAAGCAACTGGCAGAAGCAAAGCGACTAGCGCTAACAGGATGACGACAATTTTCGCGCGGTTCATCACACTCTCCTAGACTGCGCGACGGAAAACAATCCTTGCGGCCTAAACAGCAATACCAACACCATGATCAGGAAAGGAATCAAGACTTCGAGTTCGGGGAGCAAATAGACAGTGAACGATCGGGCTAATCCAATCAAAATCGCAGCGACTAGCGCCCCCTCGATTTGACCCAGACCAGCAGTTGCTACCACCGCAAACGATAAAACAATCATTTCACCGCCGATACCCGGTACCCATGAAACGGTAGGCGAAGCTAAGGCGCCGGCTAATGCGCCAAGGATAGAGCCCACCACAAAAGTCAGTAGCGAAATACGTTTTACATTGATACCCAGTGCGGTGGATATTTCCCGGTTATGCGATACCGCAACGATTTGCCGTCCGATGCTGCTTAATTTTAAAAAGCTGCGCAAGGCAACGAACACGACTAAAGCGACACCCGGCACCACCATCAATTGATAACGTGTATAGGTGATACCTAAAATATCTGCGGTACCTAAATAGTTGACGATATCGGAGACAAAGTAAGGTTGCGTACCCCACACCAAACGCTGTAGATCTTCAAAAATCATGAAGGCTGAAAACGTGATCAGCAATTGAAGAATCGGATCCTTGTTATAGATGTGCTGCATCAGCGAGGTTTCCATCAAGGCGCCGAAAACAATGCCAACGATGATTGCTGCCAATGGAAGTATCAAGAGAGACCATGCCGGAGAAGCACCATGGGCGGTAGCCCACAATCCTAATGTAGCGGCCATGTAGCCACCAAGCGCATAAAAACTTCCGTGCGCCATATTCACAATGTTCATTACGCCGAAGACGAGTGTCATGCCTAGCGCAACTAGAAAAAGCAAAGCGGCGTAGGACAAGCCGTCCAACACCGCCAAAATATAAATGTCCTGCGACATAGCCGTCTTTCAAATATCGTCAGAATAAAAGCAGTACGTTCTGTCACACCGCGTTCGGCATGACAGAACCGTGAACCCAGCAACTAATCTAGTTGATCTGTTTAAAGCGAGGGTTTTTTACCAATTCAGGTTTGATTGTTTTGACCCACTCAGGTGATTTTTGACCAACGGGAGTACTGATTAAATCAGCGGGGTAGATCATGATTTTTTCTAAGACAGGAAAGTTGTAACCTGCCACCTTTCGAGTTACACCTAACAGTTGGTCTTCCAAACCTTGCCCGTCCTCACGAATCTTCACCACCCCAGTCAAACCGCGGAACTCAAGACCACGCATAGCATCAGCCACTTGTTCAGTCGTAGGCCATTGACCTTTGTTAGCCTTAATGGCTTTTTGGTAACCTGCGACTAAACCATCCAAGGCTTGCACCATGTGGAAAACGGGATAGATAGGATATGCGCCCGTTTTTTCCTGAAACTTCTTGGTGAAGTTTTTCAGCTTAGGTTCATCTTTGTATTGTGGGTGAAGGAAATAATGATCGCCACGTGCGCCGACAATTACTCCATCTGGTAGGGCTGTACCCAAGCGCTCGAGGGAACTCTCAGCCAATGGCAAGACCAACAGCGATGATTTCATCAAACCGCGTTGTGAAGCTTGACGCACAAACGTATCCAAATCGCCGCCCCATGAGGTCGACAAAATCACATCTGGGTGTAAAGCCTGCAAACGGCTAATCTCTGTGGAGTAATCAGTTGCACCAAATTTTGGAAATAACTCGGCGACGATTTTTACGTCTGGTTTGAGTGCGAGTAGAGCATTACGGAACAATTCCCATGAATCACGCCCCCAAGCGTAATCTTGATTCATGACCGCAATGGTTTTGATGTCTGGTTTGGTTTTCAACAGATACAAAACCGTAGACACCATCTCAATAGTGGCGTTTGCTTGCGTGCGCGTTACGTAACGATAGCGCTTTTCTTCGAGGACTTTTTCAGTGCCGCAGTCCCACAAAATATTCAGCACTTTTAAATCTTCAGCTACCGGCGCGATGATGTTGCAGTTTCCGCTGGAGACGGCAGATAGCATCACTTTAGTGCCTGTTTCCTGAACCACGCGACGGTACTCAGACAAAAGTTTGTCGGCTCCCACGCCTTCATCAATGTACGTCGGAACAATCTTCACACCGTTAATGCCACCTGCGGCATTCAGCTGTTCAATGTACAAATCAGCCGCTGCCATGCCTGGGACACCAAACACTGATGCAGGCCCCGATAAAAATGTCGTGATGCCGACTTTAAGTTCGGTAGGCTTGCTCTGCGCGAATGCACCTGATACAGCAAGTACGGTCAACGCACCCGCAAATATCCGGGACAGTGTTTTGATTTTCATATTGAGGTCTCCGATGAAAAAATCATTTCAACTAATTGATTCAGAACAGGGTTTTACTAAAAGCGTGGATAGTATCTTCGGCTGAATTAGCAGAATTATGTATTTATCAAGCTTTGTTTACTGTTGATTTAACTAAAGTTAGTCAAAAAATTATAAATGAGGCAATTATTTTTTATTAATATTTTTATACTCAGATCAAGAGTCTGAAGCACCAGCATTTATTCAGCAAGACAAGTTTTTTAAAGAGTCTATTTTGAAAATACGAAACCATTAACATACAGCTGCGCAGAGTGTCATTCAATAACGAATTTCATCGTAATTTGAATTATTATCCTTTGAAGTCATGACATTACCTCTTGTGTGCGACGCAACATAATCATCGCTAACTGATTAATCATCTAGATTAACAAACTAATCGGGTGTTGACAGGACGAAAAGCACCATGCACCATGCTATCAAGGTAAATAGCAAACATATGTTTTGTATGCTCACTTACCCTAAAAAAGTAAAAAAATCGGCGTAAGTCCCTGATAGCTGGCGCGGTGAAAAACGGGGATTTATTCGATACGCGCGTATAAAAAGGCGATTAATCACCACCACGGAGGAAGACTCATGAAAAAAACCGGTTTGTTGGCTTCTATGCTGGCTGCACTGGCTATCAGCGCTGCTCCTGCAGCACAATCGCAAGAACTGTACTGGGCAACCAGTGGTTTCTTCGGTCCTTTTAACATTCAAGGCCTGATCCCTACCTACCCAAAAGCTAAGGACATCACGATCCCAGTATCAATGTGGATCCTGAAGCACCCTAAAGGTATCGTCGTATTTGATACAGGTAACAACGCTGCTATTTCTGACGGCGCTGACAACTGCAAAAAATACTGGGCCGCAGGTAGCTGCGACTTCCTGAAGCCAAGCCAAAAGCGTTCTGACGTTATCGATCAGCAGTTGGCTAAGCTGGGCATCAAAGTTGACGACGTTAAAGTTGTTGTCTCTTCGCACACCCACTTGGACCACTCGGGCAACATCGCTTTGTTCCCTAAAGCTGTTCACGTGTATCAGAAGAAAGAACTGTATCAAGGTTACTGGCCTGAGAAATTCCAAGGCCGTGCAGCTAACGGTACATTCGTTCTGAACGACTTGGTAGCAGCTCGTGACTACGACTTCTTTGAACTCGACGGCGACTATGATCTGTTCGGCGACGGCACAGTGAAAATTCTCTCGACACCTGGCCACACTATTGGTCACCAGTCGATGAAAGTTAAACTGGCCAGCGGCCAAGGCATCATCATTTCTCAAGATGCTATCTGGATGCAGGAAAACTTGGATGGCTACGTTGCTGGCTTGAACTTCAGCGTACAGGCGTACACAAACTCAGTCGAGCGACTGAAGCGTATGCGTGACCTGGAAGGCGCCAAAATCTTGATGGCTCATGATGCAGGTCAGTTCCAATCAATGGGCAACAAGTGGCACAAGTAATATAGAATCGTTGTTCCCTATGAAAAGCCCCCGTCATGCGGGGGCTTTTTTTTACAAAAGAAGTAACGATAGATTGCAATGATAGAACTACAAAACGTTGTAAAGCGCTACGGCTCCAAGACCATCATTCACAACATCTCATTCGATGTTAAAAAAGGTGAAATCGTAGGCTTCTTAGGTCCCAATGGTGCGGGTAAGACCACTACCATGCGCATGATTGCAGGTTTTACTGAGGCTACATCAGGCACAGTCAAAGTCGCTGGTTTCGATATGGCGAGTCAGCGCGATCAGGCGGCGACTCGATTAGGTTATTTACCTGAGTCCCCTCCTCTGTATGATATTTTGGATGTGACTTCTTATTTAACGTTTGTTGCGCGCGCCAAAGGTGTGCCGACTGCACGTATTCAACAAAATCTCGATCGCGTTATCAGCGCTTGCCGTTTAGAAGCGGTAACGACGAAAGAATGCTACAAACTTTCCAAAGGCTACCGGCAACGCGTAGGGCTGGCGCAAGCGCTGCTCGGCGAACCCGATGTCTTACTGCTGGATGAACCAACCGCCGGTTTAGATCCTGGACAAATTCAAGAGACTCGCGAAGTTATTCGTAACTTTGGTCGTGACCATGCGGTGCTGATATCTACTCACATACTGCCTGAGGTTACGCTTATCTGTCAGCGGGTAGCCATCATTAATGGCGGCAAGATATTGGCGGTTGATTCGCCAGAAGGCTTACAACGTGCCGCAGATCAGAGTAATAGTGTGCTACTCGATGCAGCAGGCGATAGACAGGCGATTGAACAATCGCTGAAAGCGGTTGCTGGCGTACTCGACATCATCATCCATCCGCATCCTGTGCGTGCTGGTGTGTTTAGTGTCGAATGCCGTGTGCAAAATGATGTGGGTGTTGAAGGTCGTATAGCACGTGCTGCGACTTCAGTGTCTGAACTATACCGACTCGAACGTCGTCAACCAACGCTTGAAAATGTCTTCTTGAGCTACATTGGTCATGAAGGCGGAAAATCTGCTGACCACAAGGAGGCCGCATGAACGCGATGACTGGCCTAAAGGCAATCTACACCAAAGAAATTCTTAGCTATTTCCGCTCACCGATTGCATATTTTGTGATCGCAGTTTTCCTGCTGGGCACGGGCTACTTCTTTACCTACAACATCTTCCTAACCGGTGTAGGGACGATGGACTCAACATTACAGAACATGGGCATCCTGCTGTTAATCATTGCTCCCGTTCTGACTATGCGAATTTTTTCAGCAGAATACAATGCACGAACTATGGAATTACTCATGACATTGCCGGTTCAAACCTGGCAGGTAGTAATGGGTAAATACTTAGGCGCGGTCAGCATATTTTTGTTGATGACGATGGCTACTTGGATCAATCTGGTTCCACTGTACCTCTACGGTAACCCACAAACACTGAACATCATCTCCGGCTACATAGGCTTTATTTTGTTGGGAATGACCTGCATTGCTATCGGACAGTTTTTTTCAGCGCTGACTGAAAATCAAATTGTTGCAGCGCTCATTACTATTCCGGTGTTACTCGGATTTTGGTTTGTTGGTCATCTGCAGCAACTGCAATCCTCTATGATGCTACGTGACTTGGTTGCTCATTTGTCGTTTGCTCTGCACTTTGCAGATTTCATACGTGGCTTGCTACGCTCTGATGGAGTGATCTTTTTCCTAGCAGTCATTGCCTCGGCGCTGACTCTCAATACCAGCTATCTGCAACTGCGTCGCTGAACCGAACACATAAAGTCACTGATCCATGGAAAATTCACTCCGCTACGGCCTCTTTCTCATTGCAGGTGTGTTGCTACTTGTCTCCTCATTGTTTGCAAGTGCACTGATTGTCAATTCATCTTTTGTTTCGATTTTATTGTTAGTGGTGGGTCTAGGTCTGACCGGATTTTCAGTGTTCCATCTACGCACTGATTTACTGCTGCTGTTGCGCGGACAGCGTGGTGAACTCATTCTTATGACCTTCGGTATGTTGCTCTTGTTTGCTGCCATTGCTTGGGTATCCTCATTGTTTGCCACTCGTTGGGATATGACAGCTTCGCGTGAACATTCGTTGGCGCCCCAAACGATACACATGCTGAAGTCGGTTGATAAACCGGTGCACATCACTTTTTTCCATGATCGTGGAATGCGTGAAACAGTTGAGCTATATCAGCAGATTGTTTCGCAAAACGACAAGATGACGATCGAATTTTTCGATCCCATGCTTAACCCATCACAAGCCAAACTGCGCGGTGTTGAATTTCCCGGTACAGCTTTGATGGAAAGTGAAGGTCGCAAAATTACTGTCAATGGCCCGACTGAAACCGATATCGCTAATGGCATATTGCGCGTCACGCAAGGTAAACAGCAAATGGCCTGCTTCACCGATGGGCATGGAGAACCGGACCCCTTCAGCTTAGAGTCGCATGATCACACCGAAGGCGAAGCAGGACACGCCCATGGTTTAGAGACCAAAGTTGTCGCGCACGAAAACCATGGCATGGCGAAAGCCCGTAATGCGTTAGAGGCGATGAATTATCTGGTTGAAAAAGTCGCGTTGATGAAATCAGCGGGTGATTTGTCCCGTTGCTCGGTACTTATCATCATTGGCCCTCAGCTGCCATTTCTTCCTGCTGAAATTAAGATCGTTGATAATTTTCTTCATAACGGCGGCAATGCCTTATTCTTAATTGATCCATTTTCTAAAACTGGACTTGATCCACTTTTAGCTAAGTACAGCATCGTGCTTGACGATGGCATGGTAATTGATGAGGCCAGTCATTTCTGGGCCGACGTATCTGCTCCCGCTGTCACTGATTACAATCGTCATGACATTACGTCGCGTTTACCATTAACGTTCTTCCCGGGTGTACGAGCCATCTTCCCTACGGCTGAAAAAGTTCCTGGAACCTCGGTTCGTCCTGTGATTAACTCATCAACCAAAAGTTTTACAACGCCTGATAAATCCAGAGCTGATTTCGTTAATGGCAAAAGCCGTAATGGCCCATTAACATTGATGGTGAGCGCAGGCTTTAATCCTAAGACTGAAGAATCAGCCTCGCTTGTGATGAAGCAATTGCGTGGTGAAAAAACTGATGATTCCAAGGAGCCTAAACCTGACCAGAACCGCAAAGCCTCGCGCATAGTTGTCGGCGGTGATGCTGATTTTGCGACCAATTCTTACTACCATATCTTAGGAAATGGATCGCTGTTTCTGAATACAGTCAATTTTCTTGCAGCACGTGAAAATCTGATTGGTGTAGAGCCTCGCTCCTTTGATCTACCCTACGTCAATATGACCAATACACAGATGAAGGGAACCTTCATCATGTCATTGATTTTGGTACCTTTGCTGATGGCAGCTTTGGGTGTCGCTGTGTGGTGGAGGCGTCGATGAGCCAGCGTCGAAATAAACTCGCAATAATTTGGATTGCCGTGATTGCTTTAGCGGCAGTGATCTTCATCAAAGAACGCGAACTCTCGTTAGCCGTCGAAGAACCTGAGGGCCATCAACCGAATTGGCTAGTGACGGTACCTTTTGATGAAATTGGTGCGATAGAAATTTTACGCAAGGGTCAGCTTCATCGTTTTGAGCGTGATGATAAAAAAGTTTGGTTCTATCACGGACAACAAGATGATCCGAATACCAAAGATCATGCCCATCGTGCCGACCCGTTAGCGGCAACAACGATTGCTGAAGCGGTCGCCGTATTTACTCGAACTCGTAAAGAACAAAACATACCACTGCAGCCCGGCAAAGATGAGTACGGCGTTAGTCGCCCTGACATATTGATTATGGTTTATCGTCCTAAGAAGAGCGAGCCTGCGGCGCGTTATTCGGTCGGCACAGTCAGTCCGAATGGCTATAGTCGTTATGTATTACCTGTGGGTGCTAATGAAGCCGTGACGATACCGGAATATCAAATCACCAACCTGATGGCAATGATCGATGCTGTCAGCAAGAATCCTCTACCAACCTCTCAGGCACCATCTAAAAAATAATGATCTCTAAGTTTTGCAGTTTGCTAGCGGTATTGGCACTGCTGGCTTCGCAGACTGTGTTTGCCCACTCGGGTGATGCGACGGGGTTTGCATCGATTGCTATTGATGGCTCTAATGTCATCTACCGTTTGACGCCCACCGTTGCTGGAACGGACGACGCCACACTCGTTAGACTTCTGCGGGAAAAAATTACCGTAACGGCCGATGGTAAAGCGTGTCCCCCCTCCGAACCCAACGGCATGGAAGTCGATTATGTTTGTCAGGCAGCGCCAAATCAGCTCGTCATTCGTGATGATATGGCTGATACCTTGGGTGAAAAACATCACATCATCGCGGTACTAACCTGGAGTGGTGGCAGCAGCTCATTGAATTTTTCTGCCACGGAGCGTGAGGCTAGCGTAACGCTGAAAGGTGCTGAGCAACCTAAAGGTGCTGCAAGTTTTTTTCTACTCGGTGTTGAACATATAGCGACAGGCTACGATCATTTGCTCTTTTTATTAGCGCTGATTCTGTGCGGTGGTAATGTAGTTCAGCTACTCAAAATTATCACGGCATTCACACTGGCGCACAGCATCACCCTCGGTGCAGCAGCGCTAGATATTATTACGTTGCCTTCGGTATTCGTAGAAGCAGTCATTGCTTTATCGATTGCGTATGTGGGGTTTGAAAATTTATTTCCACGGTTTGCTGTTTCGCGCCGCTGGACGATTAGTTTTCTGTTTGGCTTAGTGCATGGCTTTGGATTTTCATCCGTGCTTAAAGAAATAGGACTGCCCAAAGACAGCCTGTTGCTGTCATTGTTGAATTTCAACCTCGGCGTTGAAGCAGGTCAACTGGTTGCAGTGTTGATTGTCGTTCCACTACTTATACAGCTGCGTAAAACTCAATGGGAAGAAAAGACCATACGTGCGTTGTCAGCCATCGTACTGGTCGTAGGCCTAGCACTGTTCGTAGAGCGTGTCGTTGTAGGCGGTTAGCTGCACTACCAACGAATTAACGTACGCAATTAACTGCACAATTACCTGTTCAAACTTCTTGTGACCAAGGCGGAAGTAAATCACTGACGCTGGCTTTATCGCAAATTGCCCAAATATCCTTCATAGAGGCATTCATTTCTGCAGCCGTCGCTGCACCCGCAAATTCTGCCAATTCGATTGCCTTGGCTTCTAGTTCGGGACGGCTCAACGTATTACCCGGATCCCCCTTAGGTTCATCAACCCGACCATGCAATTCACGACCGTCAGTCGTCTTGACAGTCACTTTGCCTATCCAGCGAACGGGATACGCAGCGTCAACTTCTTGATCCAGCACCATGCTGACACGATTACAAAATTCACCGACTTCTTTATCACGAAAGCTTTGATCAAACTCGCGCACACCCGCTTTTCCATGTACTGCTAATAAACCTAATACAGTCCCCATAGAAAACTTGGCCTGATGCGTAGTCGTTGGGTTGACGACTGGACCTAACACATCGATGGCACCTTGATGCACATGGGTGATGACTTGTGCAATTTGATCGGCTTTTAAACTATGCGTTTTCATTACCTGTTGCAAGGCATCGCCGGCAGGATGCGTATGACGGCATGAAGCGTGAAATTTGAAAGAGGTTTCAATAGTGGCCCAGCGCTCACCAAGACGATCAGTTAGGCACGCCGGATTAGCATCATGTGACATACCAGCGGCCATACCTTTTGCACCCTCAAGGATTTGCTTAGCGCCGCTAAAACCTTTTTCAGCCAAAAGAGCTGCAAGCAAACCATCCGATGCAGCCTTAGCGGTATGTAATTGTTTAGAATTTGCCGCGTCTTTTAAAAATTCCCACAAACCGGCAGCCTGTGTACCGGCCGATCCTATGGCGTGCAGCATTTTTTCTGGGCTGAGATTAATCAAGCGTCCCACCGCAACCGCTGCAGCCACTGTGCCGACGGTACCTGTGGTGTGAAAAATTTTGTAATGAGAGCGACCTAGAAATTCGCCAATGCGAATACCCGCTTCATAGCCTGCGACTGACGCTGTCATTAAATCTTTACCGCTGCAACCGCGATCCTGCGCGACTGCGAGGACCGCTGGAAAAATAACGGCAGCGGGATGAAACACCGAACCGTTGTGAACATCGTCTTGCTCAATGTAATGCGATGATGCGCCATTTACCATTGCTGCAAATAGAGGCGAGGTCTTGCGACGAGAAATCAATACTTCAGACCTCCCTTCCATGGGACCCATTTCGCGCGCAATCGCTTCAATGGCTTGCACAGGACGCCCGACTTTACCTGCCAAAGCAGAACCAAACCAGTCTAAGAATAAATCCTCAGCACGGCGCATCACCGGCGCGGGAATATCGCCGAAATCAAGTTCAGCTGCGAAGTGAGCGAGTTGAGAACTGGGGGTGACGGTTGTTGTCATGTTTTGGCTCCTAAAACGAGCGCGGCATACCGAGAATATGTTCGGCCACGTAAGAGAGAATCAAGTTGGTAGAAATGGGCGCTACTTGATACAAGCGAGTTTCGCGGAATTTTCGCTCTACATCGTATTCAGAAGCAAAGCCGAAGCCACCGTGATATTGCAAGCAGGCGTTAGCGGCTTCCCATGAGGCGTCGGCAGCTAACATTTTGGCCATATTCGCTTCAGCGCCACAAGGCTGACCTGCATCGAATAATTCGCAGGCTTTGTATCGCATCAGGCTCGCTGCTTCGATATTTACAAACGCTTTTGCGATTGGAAATTGCACACCTTGATTTTGACCGATGGGGCGTCCGAACACGATGCGCTCGTTGACATATTTCGTTACTTTGTCGATAAACCAGTAACCATCGCCTATGCATTCAGCCGCGATTAAAGCGCGCTCTGCATTTAAGCCATCAAGAATATATTTAAAGCCCTTGCCTTCTTCACCGATTAAATTTTCAACCGGGATTTCTAAATTCTCAAAAAACAGTTCATTGGTTTCATGATTCACCATATTGCGAATCGGACGAACGGTCATGCCGTTGCCGATCGCTGTGCGTAAATCGACAATGAAAATCGACATGCCCTCTGATTTTTTGGTCACTTCCGCCAATGGTGTTGTACGCGCTAGCAAAATCATCAGGTCAGAGTGTTGAATTCGACTAATCCACACTTTTTGACCATTCACCACATAGCGGTCGCCTTTTTTAACAGCCGTCGTTTTAATTTTTGTGGTGTCGGTACCTGTCGTCGGTTCAGTCACGCCCATCGATTGCAGGCGTAATTCACCACTAGCGATTTTTGGTAGATAAAAATCTTTTTGTACTTTGGAGCCATGGCGTAACAACGTACCCATGTTGTACATCTGGCCATGACATGCGCCTGAATTACCACCGCAACGATTGATTTCTTCCATGATCACGGAAGCTTCAACCATGCCTAAACCTGAGCCGCCGTATTCCACTGGAATCAAGGCAGCTAACCAACCTGCCTTCGTCAAAGCTTCTACAAAAGCTTCAGGATAGACGCGTTCATCGTCAACTTGACGAAAATACTCTGCGGGAAACTGTGAACACAAATCGCGAATGGCATCGCGAATATCCTGATGAATGGGCTGCGACATGAATATTCCTGTTTGATCGTGCATAAAGACCACGTGTTGCTAAGCAGCAGACACAGGAATAAGTGTGAACTATCCTGTTGTCAGGAACAATTCAGGAATTTATAACCTAGACTTGAACGGGAATTAACCCTACTCGTAAGTTATGCGTCAGTCAGGCCGCTACTGTCGTTTCGGCTACGAGTAGCTCAACTAACTCGCGCGCAAAGGCAGGAAGTGCCTGCAAATTTCTGACGCACACTTGCATCTTACGTACGGCCCATTCATCGGTCAGCTCAACCATACGTATGTTCATGGTCTTCGCGTGTCGGCTAGCTGATGAGAAAGGAACCACACCAATACCGACATTCGATTCAATCATACGACACGCTGTTTCAAAATTCCCTACTTGAATACGAATCTTAATCGGGCGATTTAATTCATTGGCTGCTTGCGCCAAAAATGCATGAATAGCACTGGCTTCGATCATGCCAACAAAATCATGTGTAAGTGCCTCAGAGAATTCAATACGACCACGGTTTGCAAGTACATGTGATTCAGCGGTTACGAGTACCAGACGATCTTCGCTTAACGCTAAGGTTTCCAAACCATCCGTACGCACATTACCCGCCACAATACCCACATCAACCTTCCCATCAGAAACCGCCCGTACGATGTCATGCGAAAGTCGTTCTTTCAAATCCACGTTTACATCTGGATGCGAGGCCAGAAATTTAGGCAGTAATGCAGGCAGTAATTCTGCCATCGCGCTAGTGTTGGCAAAAATACGCACATGGCCGCGCGTGCCTTTGACGTATTCGGATAAATCAGCACGCAAATCACCTAACTGTTGCAGCACCAAACGCGCATGATGCATGAACGCTTGCCCGGGTGGTGTCAAGGTGACGCCCTGACTAGTGCGATACAAAAGTTTGACGCCGAGTCCCTCTTCCAAGTTTTTAATACGTATGGATGCCGCAGGCAACGACATATGCGAACGTTCCGCTCCGCGCGTGAGACTGTTTGCCTCGGCAATATTCACGAACAATTTGATATCGGGAAGATCGAAATGCGCAGCCATGATAGTTATCCAAATACAGGGAAAGTCTTAAAATCACCCGACAGCAAATTTTTGCTATCGGCATGTTGTAGCCAGCCTTCTATCAGGGTGGCATACACCCTACGGAAATCGGTGGTGTACTTCAAATTACCACCCTCATCTAAATCAGTCAGCGATGGTACCTCGCCATAATGACCCCCTTTGACGGGTTTGCCAATCACATACATATGATTCGCTGTTCCGTGATCGGTACCCAAGCTCGTGTTCTCGGAAGCGCGGCGACCAAATTCTGAAAATACCAGCAGGGTCACATCATCAGCACGACCGATGCGCTCAAGATCTTTCATGAAACCAGCCACTGCATCTGAGACATAGGTTAGCAATCGTTGGTGAAGTTCAGACTGCTGCACATGCGTGTCAAACGCATTGTGGCGATAACCCACGTAATACAGTCGCGTAGGCAAATCGGCCTTAATCATTGCGGCTACTTTGGTCAGATCGACTGGCACGATGCCGTAGTCCACCGGTGTTTTGTAATTTTCCCAGGCAGCTCGAACTAAGCCAGACGCCTGACGAGCACTATCAGCCACGCTATGTAAAAAATTTTGCGTAGGGTTAGCCGCATTGACTTGCATACCATTGTCCAGCAAAGCACGGCTTTGCAGTAAGCCTTTGCGTGTAAAACGATCCGGATCATCAAATACGACTGGCACGTGACGCGCAGCGCGCACCGCCAGCGATTGCCGCTCGTCGATATTGACTAAAAAATTGGGTGTCAGCTTAGGATCGATCGCATCTGCCACTCGACCCAACCAACCATACGGCTCACCGCCATTTGGAACACCGGTATGCCAATAAGCCATGGAGGTAAAATGTGAAAACGAAGGCTGCGCATAGCCACAACCATGCATAACCGCCATGCGTCCGTCTTTGAATAATTGCTCAAAGCCTGACATGCCAGGACTAAATCCGAAATGATCATCAATCTTGCGTACCTTGTTGGCTTTGATGCCGATCTTAGGACGCAAGCGATAGTAGGCATCATCCGCGTAAGGTACCAGTGTATTTAATCCGTCATTCGCGCCAGAGAGTTCCATTACAACGAGGATGCGACGTGATGCATCTGTTTGCGTAGTTTGCGCGGCTTGCGCGGGCAGCCAAGGCAGTCCAGCCGAGAGCCCTGCACCGGCTAACGCAGATAGTAATTGACGACGCGTCAAATTGGTGTGGTGGTCTGACATGGTCTTATCCTAATTGGTAATCCGGCAGCGACAGAATGACATGCAGCGCATTTCTTAGCGCATCTTCCATATAAGTGTCGGCTGCTTTTAAATCGGTAGTTCCGAGATCGGAAGCTAATAGCTCGCCGATTTTTTTGCGTAATTCTGGACTCACTGGCGTAGTTAGAAAACGTAGGAGTAAATGATCCACCGCATCTTGGGTTGTTTTGCAGCCAGCAGCTCGAACCATGTCTGATACATTTAGCTGGGCGGTTGTACGAGCGATAGGTTTAACTTTTTCAATCGCTTTACGCCATGCGTGATAACTCGCTAAACGGGTATTGAAATCTTCATCGCGATCGGCTTGCATCGACATTGAACTCAATTCTTTACCGTCTGGCTTAGTCGCTGTGGTCACATCTTTACCCATAGACAGCTGCTCAGCCACCGAGATGATTTGATATTGACTGCCAGGTACTCGGTCATTCGGGACAAAATCAATCTGAGGGAAAACGGTGTCGTAGATAAAATTACCGCGTACTAGTAACAAGCCTGGCGTAATCCAACTCTTACCATTGGCCCATCCTGCGACATTCGGTGGGAACATTAATTTCTGACCCATAGCATCGGTTAATTCATTGAAGTCGGGAATGCCGGGCACTTCTTTCAAACCCATTTTTCGGTAGGTAGATACGACTAACTCAACGGGTGATTTAATGTGAGTGGCCACCGAATCGTTGCTATAAAAATCATGTGAGGTAAAAACCGTCTCTAAGAAAGGTGCAATCTCATAGCGAGAATCACGTAATAATTTACCCAGTTTCACACGCAGCTCAGGAGACACTTCATCGCGAACGAAAAAGCGGTACAGCTTGGTTGCAACAAATTCAGCAGTCACTGGTTGCGCCAAAATGATGTCTATCACTTGTACGCCATCAAAATTGCCACTGCGTCCTAAAACTTTTTTTACATCCGTATCGTGCTGAGCTGGATTAACTACAAACTCCAGACCACGATAATTCCAACCAGTGAAAGCACGCGCTGCTTCACGAATATCTTCTTCGCTGTAATTTCCCACGCCCATGGTGAACAACTCCATGATCTCGCGAGCAAAATTTTCGTTGGGTGCGCCCTTGACATTTACTGCAGCATCCAGATAAGCCAACATGGCCGGATCTTTCGCCACGCCGATTAGCAGATCGCGGAAATTACCGGTGGCTTTGGCTCGAAACAATTCGTTTTGCTTAAGCATCTTGCGATAGTCACGTACTTTCTCATCGCCGGTAGCGAAATGTCCATGCCAAAACAGCGTCATTTTTTCTTCCAGCGGACGGCGAGTGGTCAGCATTCGATTAGCCCACCAATAACCTATGCGCTGACTTTCTAATTTGCTCGCACGTAGCCAATACAAGTAACGATCAGCCACCTGTTGTATGCGGCGGTTACCTTCTGGCTTGACCTTCACGCCTAAGGATTGCCCAGTGTCGCGCGCTAATTCAGTGGCAGCAGGACGCGACGTGGCAAATGGTTCTAAACCCGAATCAAAGGCCCCCGAGTGCTCAAACGCTGGTAAGGGATTGGGAATGCGCTGATAACGCACCAAACGACGTACCGCCTGAGTGGGCGAGAGTTTGGCAAATGCGTTGATTTCTTCCGGTGTGGCGCCAAAGCCTGTTCGCTCCAACAGATGAGCTGCGCGATCACGATTCCAATCTGCCTGATTAATAGGACTCAGATCATTGGTCCAACTAGCGGGGGCTGCCAACGCCACCGAGCTAACCAAGGTCGCCAATGCGAGGGGAATAGATGATGGAAAATTAAAGCCTGAAGTCACAATGAGATGGCCGTGGGTAAACGGCATAAAAGTAAGCAAAGTATTACCTAGTCTAAGTAGACCGACCGGTCATTGCAATCAGGCATTTCATGAATTGAATGCCTAGATTTCAACCAAGCGACCAACGATCTTAAAGTTTAAATAACTAATGACGGTATTGGTACATTTGTAAATCAAATAGGTTAATCAGTGACGTGCAGGATCAAACGAAATCGCGCACAATCTCGCTCACGACAATAACAACATCCCTTGCATCTAAGGAGCTATCCATGAATTTTAAAAATACGTTACGCGCGATTCTGGCAATATCCGCAATCTGTTCAATAACCGTTGTCGGATTAGTAAGTGCTGAAGATACCGATAAGGCCCTGCTGGAACGAGCAAAAAGCCTCTTCAAGCCTCTGCCTGATACGTCGCGCGTCGACGACTACCCTCACTCAGCAGCGCGCGCCGAATTAGGCAAAGCCTTGTTTTATGAAACACGCGTCTCGACGGATGGACGAATGAGTTGCGCCGCGTGTCACAACCCGACTTACCATGGAGCAGATTCGTTGTCATTATCTGTTGGTTTGCACGGCAAAAAATTACCTCGCAATGCGCCGACTGTATTTAATACCTCCTTACTCGTGGCTCAGCATTACGGCGGCAATCGCATGACGGTGGAAGAACAGGCGATGAAAGCCCTACTCAGCCCACTCGCATACGGTAATAAAGATTATCCCGAGGCTGAAGCAAAACTTAAATCGTTGGGCTATACGAAAAAATTCGAAGAAGCCTTCCCGAATGAAAAGGAACCTGTCACTGCTGAAAACTGGGCTGCAGCTATTGGTTCGTTTGAACGCACATTACTAACGCCCGCACCTTTTGATAAATATCTCAAAGGTGATCAGCGCGCTATCAGCAAAGAAGCCAAAATCGGTTTAGATAAATTCATGAGTATCGGTTGTGCTGGCTGTCACAATGGAACGACCGTTGGTGGACAAAGTTTTCAGAAATTTGGTTTGACTGAAGACTACTGGTTAGCGACTGGCAGTAAAGAACAAGAGGCTCTCAAAGGTCGTGACAAAGGCAAATTCCACGACACGCAAAAACCTGAAGATATGTTTATCTTTAAAGTGCCGCAGCTACGTAATGTTGCTATGACACCACCGTATTTTCACGATGGCTCGGTTGCTAAGCTAGACGACGCTGTGCGTGTAATGGCACGACTTCAGCTGGGCAAACAGCTCAGTGATGAAGATGTTAAACACATCGTCGCATTTTTGCAGACGCTCACAGGCGATGTACCCGCACAATTTGCTAAAGCCCCTGCGCTGCCTGTAGCACCGTACTCGAACTAAACCTTTTCAACACATGAGATTGTTCATGATTTTGCTCGGCGTTGGGTTGTTCATCAACTCAACGCTGGCTATAGCATTTGAGCGATCTGATGGTGCGACTGTGCGCTGCGAAATCGAACGAAACGGTCAAAAACACGTTGTTGAAGAAATTTGGTTGGGCCATGGTGATCAAGGTGATAGGCACCCTGAGCTGGGTGGTGCGGCAGCTGTCGTCAGGCCTAATGCGCAAGGTTGGCCAGTCATCTATTTTGATTCAGTCGTATTCAAAGCGATGTTGGAAAAAGATCCGCATATGTCGGATTTTATTTTTTATCATGAATGCGCTCATG
>JACCEE011682828.1_pt1 | contig 20906 bp, 22 predicted proteins | sample 7449931 | NCBI WGS metagenome assembly JACCEE01 (sample SAMN15323457, study PRJNA562643) | freshwater metagenome | isolation source: river surface water | place: USA:Blue River Watershed | collected 2017-08-19 | reverse complement strand
GGGCTGGCTTCGGGCGACGATTTCTGCGTACCCCCGCAGCATGAGGAAACCCGAGCCAGCCCGCCCGCGCCCTCCCCAGACGAAGCCTGCCCCGCACGATCAGAAACCAAAGTAAAAAACCGCCGCAGCCGGTCCAGCGGCATCAGCATCATGTCGTGCAGACTCAGTCCCGGCAGCGCCTCCAGCTGAGCGCGCGTCCACTTCACCCCCGTGGGCATGAAACGCTTGGCGGGCTCCAGCACCGCATCGGCGTCATCCTTGGACCCGATGCGCCAGAGCAGGCTCTCGGTCTTGAGACGGGCACCGCTGCACGAAGGGCACTCGGTGTAGCTGCGGTATTTGGACAGCAGCACCCGGATGTGCATCTTGTAGGCCTTGCTCTCCAGGTAAGTGAAGAAACGCGCAATGCCGTACCACTGCTGGTTCCACTTGCCATTCCAGTTGGGCGAGCCATGGATCACCCAGTCTTTTTGTGCCTGCGTCAGCTTGGCCCAGGGCGTGTCGCGCGGAATGCCTGCGGTTTCGGCATGGCGCATCAGGTCGTCCTGGCACTCCTTCCAGGCGGGGGTCTGGATGGTCTTGATGGCGCCGGCGCGCAGCGTGAGTTTGTCGTCGGGGATGACCAGGCCATAGTCCACGCCGATCACGCGGCCAAAACCCCGGCAAGCCTCGCAGGCGCCCACCGCCGAGTTGAACGAGAACATCGACGGGATCGGGTCGGTGTAGCGCTGGTCGCTGTCGGGGCAATGCAGGCCGGTGGAGAACCGCCAAAGGTCAGCGTCGTCCACGTACACATTCAGTCGCCCACTGCCGCGTTTCAAAGCCACTTCGATGGCCTCAACCACCCGGGCTTTTTCGGCGTTGGACAAACGGAAACGGTCGGCCACCACGTCGAGCACCTTGCGCGGCCCGGTGGGGGTGGCCACTTCGCGCTCGGCCTGGACCTTGGTGAAGCCGCTGGCCGAGAGCCATTGCTCGACCTGTTCGGCGCTGGTGTTGCTGGGCAGCTCCACCGGAAAAGTCAGGTACAGGCGCGGGTCGCCCGCATCGGCGGCGCGGCGCTGCAGTTCGGCGTAGATCGTTTCGGGGCTGTCGTGGCGCACCGCTTGCGCGGTGTCTTTGTCAAACAGCTGGCCCAGACGGGCGAACAACAATTTCAGGTGGTCGTTCAGCTCGGTCATGGTGCCGACCGTGGAGCGCGAACTGCGCACCGGGTTGGTCTGGTCAATCGCAATCGCCGGGGGCACGCCTTCGACCTTGTCCACGGCAGGCTTGTCCATGCGGTCCAGAAACTGGCGCGCGTAGGCGCTGAAGGTTTCGACGTAGCGGCGCTGGCCCTCGGCATACAGCGTGTCGAACACCAGGGATGACTTGCCCGAGCCGCTGGGGCCGGTGACCACCGTCAGCTCGCCGGTGCGGATGTCGAGGTCGAGGTTTTTGAGGTTGTGCTGGCGGGCACCGCGGATTCGGATCTGGCCTTGGGACATGGCTGGCTTTTTTGGGGTCAAGGCCAAACATTCTAGGGGGCCTTGCAACACCAACCCGAAGCGCAAAAAAGAAAGGCCACGCAATGCGTGGCCTTTGCAGCAAACGGGCCGCTCAACCCGACAGCGCCCGATTACTTGGCGGCGCTGGCGTCAGAAGCCGGGGCTGCTGCTGCACTGGCCGGAGCCGATGCGCCATGGGCGGGTTCGTGCGTTTCAATGCCGTGCTTTTCACCGGTCATGTCGATGTCACCACCGCTTTTGTTGATCATGTACAGGGCTGCGGCTGCAAAAACCAGGAAGCCCACCACAATTTTCCACATGTCTTTTTCTCCAGAAGTACAAAAAAATAAGGCCCTCCACAGAGGGGAGGGCCTGAATGTAGCACCCGAGTCGCCCCGGGTTGCTTACAGCCTTGAATCCTCAGGGATTCAGTCGCCAGCGTAGATGTCCACGTCTTTGGTTTCGCGAACAAACAGCAGACCGATCACGAAGGTGGCGGCAGCGATGATGATCGGATACCACAGGCCGTAGTACATGTCACCGTTCTGGGCCACCATGGCGAACGAGATGGTGGGCAGCAGGCCGCCGAACCAGCCGTTACCAATGTGGTAGGGCAGAGACATGGAGGTGTAGCGGATGCGGGTCGGGAACATTTCGACCAGCATGGCAGCGATCGGGCCGTACACCATGGTCACATACACCACCAGGATGGACAGGATGATGGTGATCATCACCTTGTCGACCTTGGCCGGATCGGCCTTGGCGGGGTAACCGGCTTCGGTCAGGGCAGCGTCGATTTCCTTCTTGAAGGCAGCGATGGCGGCAGCGCTGTCGGCGTTGAACTTGGCGTTCTCCACCACACCCACGGGGGCCACGATTTCTTTCTCGCCAATCTTGATTTTGGCGGGACCGGCTTCGGTGGCCACAGCGTTTTTGTAGCTCACAGATTTCTGGGCCAGGTAACGCTTGGCGATGTCGCAGGACTTGGTGAAGTCGATCTCGCGAGCCACGGGGTTGCCCTGGAAGGAGCAGTCACCAGCAGCAGCGGTCACGGACACGGGCACGTTCTTCTGGGCGGCGGCCAGAGCCGGGTTGGCGGCTTCGGTCAGTTTGCCGAACAGCGGGAAGTAGGTCACCACAGCCAGCAGCAGGCCTGCCAGGATGATGGGCTTGCGACCGATTTTGTCGGACAGCGAGCCGAACACCACGAAGAACGGGGTGCCGATCACCAGGGAAGCGGCCACCAGCAGGTTGGCGGTGGTGCCGTCCACTTTCAGCACGCTGGTCAGGAAGAACAGCGCGTAAAACTGACCGGAGTACCAGACCACGGCTTGACCAGCCACCAGACCGAACAGGGCCAACAGCACGATCTTCAGGTTTTTCCACTGACCGAAAGATTCGGCCAGCGGTGCCTTGGAGGTCTTGCCCTCGGACTTCATCTTCTGGAAGGCGGGGGATTCGTTCATCGTCATGCGGATCCACACGGAGATGGCCAGCAGGAAGATGGAAACGATGAAGGGAATGCGCCAGCCCCAGACGTCGAAGTCTTTGCCGGTGAATTCACGCGACAGCAGGATCACCATCAGCGACAGGAACAGGCCCAGGGTCGCGGTGGTCTGGATCCAGGAGGTGTAGGCACCACGCTTGCCATGAGGTGCGTGCTCGGCCACATAGGTGGCAGCGCCGCCGTACTCACCGCCCAGCGCCAGACCTTGCAGCATGCGCAGCGCGATCAGGATGATGGGCGCGGCCACGCCGATGCTGGCGTAGTTGGGCAACACACCCACGATGAAGGTGGACAGGCCCATGATCAGGATCGTCACCAGGAAGGTGTATTTGCGACCGATCATGTCGCCCAGGCGGCCGAACACCAGCGCGCCGAAAGGACGCACGATGAAGCCGGCAGCGAAAGCCAACAGGGCAAAAATGAACGCAGCGTTGGGATCGAGGCCAGCAAAGAATTGCTTGGCAATGATCGCAGCGAGCGAACCGTACAGATAGAAGTCATACCACTCAAAGACGGTGCCCAGAGAAGAGGCAAAAATCACCTTCTTCTCTTCAGCCGTCATCGGACGGATTTCAGTTGATGCCATAGAAGCAGTCTCCAAAATGAATCCCCAACACGGGGAGGTGGGCGGATTCTTGGTGCAAGCTCTGACCTTCTTCTGACAGCGAACCAACACCAGCTGACAAAATAAGTGGAAACCCTCCCAATTCATTCCTCATTGTGGGAGTGCGGCCTGTTTTTACGGGTAAACACCAGTGACCTGAAGCCCTTAGGCCACACATTGCCAACGGGTATTCTTGTGCCCATGACCTCTCCCACCGCATTGAGAAGAAAAGTCCAGCGCCTGACCCGTCTGTGTCTGGCTTTGTGGCTGGGCATCACCTTGGCCCCCGTGGTGCTGGCCCGCTCCGGCTGGACCTGGGGTCCCTGGCCCGTGGACTTCTGGATGGCCGCACAGGGTTGCGTGCTGGCCTATTTGTTGATCGTTGGCTTTTATGCCTGGCAGGTCAACCGCTGGGAGCGCGAAGCCGACAGCCTGTCTTTCGACGTCCCCAACGATCAGGACAGCTGACGGCGCACGCCTACCGCCGTGGCGGCAGCGGCGTTCCAGGCCGGGCCATCAAACCAGGCGTCGCCCAGCAAATAAGCGCGCAGCATGGGCAATGCGTCCTGCCCCCAAAACACTTTGTCGTCCACCCCAAAACTGGGCACGCCAAACAAGCCCTGCCGCAAAGCTTGCTCGGTGCTGGACTGCAGGTCCTGTTTGACGGGCGCGCTGGCAGGGTCGCGCAGCGGCTGCAGCTGGGCACTCAACTGGGCCAGGCGGTCCGCATCGGCTGCGTCTTCGCCGCTGCACCACACATGGCGAAAGATTTGTTCGCAGACAAAACGGTTGGGCTCGCCGTCGGCATCGCAGGCCACCGCCAGGCGCAGCAAAGCCAGCGGGTTAAAGGGGTGCGCTGAAGGCAGCTTCAATTCAACGCCCTGCTGATGCGCCAGCCACAGTACTTGCCGGTAGGTCCAGTCGCGTTTGGCCGGGATTTCCGCTGGGCCCAGCTGACCGTGGTGCTTGAGCATGGCGCCCAGCAGCACCGGCTTGTGCACCACACGGTGGCTGATGCCCTGCAAGGCCTGCGGCAAGGCATTGAAGGCCAGCCAGGCGTAGGGCGAGATGAAGTCCAGGTAGAAGGTGATGGTTTTCATTCGGTGCTTTCAAGGGCGATGCGCTGTTGCAGGCGATCGGGCAGCTGCGCCCACACCGTCAGTTTGGCCGGATTGTCCATGCGGCTCCAGGCGGCGATTTCGTCGATGGTGCGCAAACAGCCTTCGCACCAGCCGGTGCCCGGGTGCATGATGCACACCGACTGGCACGGCGACGGCACATGCTTGCCCTCGCCCGCCAGCGGCACCATCTCGGCCACACGGCGCCAGCGGCGGTTGGCGATGCTTGTGGGATCAAGGCTCATGCAAGCACCACATGGGCCACAGGTGCGCCGGTCAGAGATTTCAGGTCGTCAGGGGCCAGCCGGAAGACACCGTGCGGATGCCCCGCTGCCGCCCAGATTTCCTCGAAACGCCACAGGTCCTGGTCAAGCAGCGTCACGGAAGGGTTGAGGTGTGCAACAGGCGACACGCCGCCAATGGAGAAACCGGTTTTGGCCTTGACAAAGTCGGCATCGGCTCGCCCGACCTTGCCCACCAGGGCCGAGACTTTTTTTTCATCCACCCGGCGGTCGCCCGAGGTGACGACCAACACCGCTGCCTCATCTTCCTTGCGTTTGAAGATCACGCTCTTGGCGATCTGCCCCAGTTGCACGCCCAGGCCATCGGCCGCTTCTTGCGCGGTGCGGGCTGCGTCACTGAGCATGACGGGCATGTGGGCATGGCCGGCCTTCTGCAAGACCTGCGCCACACGCTGCACGCCCTCGGGCAAGGTATGAAGTTCTGCTCCGCACATGCGCTTGTTCTCTCCATTGGAATGTGCGGTGAATTATCGCCATCTCTGGCATGCCACGCAGGTGACGCCCAGGCAAGTCTGCGCTGACTATGATGCAGCCATGAACAACACCACATTGCTTGCACGCCGCCCAGCCTTGCTGGCCTGTCTTTCACTGGTTATGGCCACTTTGGTCCCCGCCATGGCGCAGGCTCAGGCAGATTACCCCTCCAAGCCCATCACCATCGTGGTGGGCTACCCGCCCGGGGGCAGCACCGACCTGACCGGCCGTGTGGTGGCGGCTGCCCTGGGCAAGAGCCTGAATGCCACCGTGGTGGTGGACAACGTGGGCGGAGCAGGCGGCGCGATTGGCGCACAAAAGGTACTCAACGCCGCACCCGACGGCTACACCCTGCTGGTGGGGGCCAACAACGAAGTGGCCATCAACCGATTGGTGTCACCTGCCATCAAGTACAGCTGGCAGGATTTCACCCCTATCGGCCTGATCGCCTCGCAACCCCTGGTGCTGGTGGCGGCCCCCAAAATGGGCGTGAAGAACACCGATGAATTCATCCAGCTCGCCAAGTCCAGGCCTGGTCGTTACAGCTATGGCAGTTCGGGCGTGGGCACTTCGTTGCACCTGGCCGGTGAAATGGTCAAGGAACAAGCGGGTATCTTCATGACCCACATCCCCTACCGTGGGGTTGCACCACTGGCCAATGATCTGGTGGGCAACAACCTTGAGTTCGGTGTGTTTGTGCTCTCCAGTGGCTTGCCCCACATCCGCAGTGGGAAAGTAGTGGCCCTGGGCACAACCGAAAAGAGCCGGTCCAAAGTCACACCGGACATTCCGGCCCTGGCCGAACACCCGGCGCTCAAAAACACCGACATCAGCACCTGGTTCGTGCTGATGGCGCCGGGCAAGCTGCCCGATGCGGTTTCTGCCAAATTGAAAAAGGCACTGGCCGATGCCCTGCAAAACCCCGAGTTGCGCAGCAAGCTGGAAGCCTCGGGCTCGGCCGTGGCGCAAGGTGCGGTGGACATGAGCAAGTTCCTGCGCGACGAAACCGCCAAGTACCAGCGCATTGTTGACTTTGCCAAGATCCGCGAATGAAACCCTTGCCATTTGACCTGCCCTGCCCCGACATCTCGATGTGGCGGCAAGGCAATACCGGCACCGAAGGGGTGTGGCATTTCGATTCAGGCCAGCCCGGTCGGCACGTGCTGGTCAGCGCGCTGGTGCACGGCAACGAGCTGTGCGGCGCCTGGGCGCTCAAGGGCCTGCTCGAAGCGGGCGTGCGCCCTGCAGCGGGCCAGCTGACCCTGGTGTTCGCCAACCTGGCCGCATTTGATCGTTTTGACGCCGCAGACCATGACCGATCGCGCTTTGTCGACGAAGACATGAACCGCCAGTGGCTGGACGAGCGCATGGCGCAGCCGCACACGCTGGAGCGCCAGCGCGTGACCGCCTTGGCCCCCTGGGTGCGGCAGGCCGACTGGCTGCTGGACCTGCACTCCATGCACGAAAGTGGCGCCCCCTTGCTGCTGACCGGCGTGCAACCGCGCAACCTGGCACTGGCGCGGGCGCTGGCCAACCCGGTGCACATCGTGGTCGATGCCGGCCACAAGGACGGCGTGCGCATGCGCGACTACGGCCGCTTTGGCCTGCCCGATGCACAGGCGCCCGACACACGTTCGCTGCTCATCGAATGCGGTTTTCATGGCGACCTGGGCAGCCGCGATGTGGCGCGGGACATGTGCGCACGCTTTTTGCAGGTGTCGGGCGTGGTCGATGCAGCGTCGATGCACAGCGCCTTGCCCGGCTGGCAGCAGGCCGATGCGCCCCAGCAATGGGCCTTGGAAGTGACCGGTCCGGTGGTGGCCCGCAGCGAGCAGTTCCAGTTCACCGAACCGTTCACCGGGCTCGAATGCATCGCCCAGGCCGGCACTGTCATTGGCGACAACGACGGCGAGCCGGTGACCACGCCCTACGACGACTGCGTGCTGGTCATGCCCTCGGTGCGCCAGGCGCGCGCGGGTGTCACGGTGGTGCGATTTGCGCGGCGCAGGCCACTGGCCTGAGCCGCCTGCGCCTCAAGCAGCGCGCTTGTTGAGAATGGCCGTGGCCACGCGCGAGTTGGGCTTGCGGCCCAGAAAATCACTGATGAAGGCGCCCGCATCGACTAGCTTGTCCAGGTCGATGCCGGTGTTGATGCCCATGCCGTGCAGCAGGTACACCACATCTTCGGTGGACACATTGCCCGTGGCGCCCTTGGCATAAGGGCAGCCGCCCAGACCGGCCACCGAAGACTGGAAGTTCCACACCCCCATCTGCAGGGCCGCCAGCGTGTTCGACAGCGCCTGACCATAGGTGTCATGAAAGTGCCCGCTGATCTGGTCAATGCCGAAGTGCTGCAAGGTGGCTTCGATGGCTTTTTGCACCTTGAGCGGCGTGCCCACGCCGATGGTGTCGGCCACGTCCACGCGCTGCACGCCAATGCCTTTCATCAAGCCGGCCAGGTAGGCCACGCGCTCGGGGGCAATGTCGCCTTCGTAGGGGCAGCCCACGGTGCAGCTCATGGCGCCACGCACGGCCATGCCAGCGGCCAACGCCCTTTGCACCACCGGGGCAAAGCGTTCGATGCTTTCGGCGATCGAGCAGTTGATGTTCTTGCGACTGAAGGCCTCGCTGGCGGCACCGAACACCACAATCTCGTCGGGCTGCGTCTGGAGCGCCGCCTCGAAACCTTGCAGATTGGGGGTGAGCACCGAATAGCGCACCCCGCTCAGACGCTGGATACCCGCCATCACCTCCTGGTTGTCGGCCATTTGCGGCACCCACTTGGGGCTGACAAAGCTGGTGACTTCGATTTCTTTCAGGCCTGCGGCCTGCAGGCGATGCACCAGCTCGATCTTGACCTCGGCGGGCACCGCTTGCTTTTCGTTTTGCAGTCCATCTCGGGGACCGACGTCGATCAGCTGGACTTGGGTAGGCAGGGACATGTTGAGGACTTTCAATAACCGCGCACCGGGTCAACGACGCCACGGATGGCTTCGCCACTTTGCAGGGCCAGGATTTTGCCCACGATCTGCGCGATGCTTTCTTCGCGCAAGGTTCGGGCCGAGGTGTGGGGGGTGACGGTGATTTTGGGATGCCGCCAGAACGGGTGTTCGACGGGCAAGGGCTCGGTGCGGAACACGTCGAGCATGGCCCCGGCCAGATGCCCGCTGTCCAACAGGGCGATCAGGTCTTCTTCGACCAGGTGTTTGCCGCGCGCGACGTTGATGAGGTAGCCGCCACGCTGCAGGCGAGAGAGTGTGTCCTTGTTCAGGATGTTTTCGGTCTCGGGTGTGAGTGGCATCAGGTTGACCAGGATGCGGCTGGCCTGCAAAAAGTCGGGCAAGGCCTGCGGGCCTGCAAAACCACGCACGCCTTCGATCTGCTTGGGACTGCGGCTGTAGCCGTTGACGGGAAAGTCAAACACCTGCAGCGCCTTGGCCACACGTTCACCCAGCACGCCCAGGCCCATCACGCCGACCGCAAAGTCAGCCCGGCTGCGAGGTTTGCGGTAAGACCATTTGCACGACTGTGTGTCGGCGTCGTAGCCATCGAACTCGCGAAAGTGTCGGATGACGGCATGGCACACGTACTCGGCCATCTGCACCGACATGCCGGCGTCGTCCAGGCGCACCACCTTCAGACCGGGCGGCAAGCGCAACTTCAGCAGGGCATCCACCCCGGCGCCGATGTTGAACATGGCCTGCAAACCGGTTTGTTCGTCGATGAACTGCTGGGGCGGGGCCCAGACGATGGCGTGGTCGGCCGGGGCCGCACCCGGCGCCCAGGCCGACACGTGGGCCTGGGGCAAAGCGGCTTGCAGGCCCTGCACCCAGGGCGCGGGGTCCAGGCGGTCAAAACAGACGGTGATGTTCATGCCCGCATTGTGTCAGTCCTGCAGCTTGAGCAGCTCCGACCCCTCGGTCACCTGGTCTCCCGGCGCGTACAGCAGCTCGGCCACGGTGCCGTCCTTGGGGGCACTGATGGTGTGCTCCATCTTCATGGCTTCCATCACGGCCAGGGGCTGACCGGCCTTGACCTTGTCGCCTGCCTTGACGGCGAATGACACCACCTTGCCTGGCATGGGGGCTGTCAAACGGCCACCTTCGGCTGCGGCTTCGCCCGCGTGGGCCAGCGGGTCAAGCAGGCTGATGCGGGCAGCGCCTCGGGGCGTGAACACATGGGCCACTTCGCCCTGCCAGTACACGGCGCTGTGCAGGCGCTCGGCGTGCTGCACCCACAGGCCAGCGCCCTGGGGGGTGAACTGCAGCGCAGCTGCTGCGCTATCGCCCACTTGCAGTGTCAGGCCGTCGCGGCCATAGGCCAGCACAGCAGCCACGGGGGCATCGTTGCAGCTCAGTTCAAAGCGGCGGCGCACCGTGCCGTGCGACTGGAAGCCATCGCGCGCACTGAACGGGTCTTTGCCCGCCAGCGCCTGTTCGGCGGCCAGCGTGTGCGCGACCACCGCAGCCGCCGCGGCCGGCAGGCCCACCGGGTCTTGCTTGAACAGCACCGCCTCTTCGCGCTGGATCAGCGCGGTGTCCAGCTTGGCGGTGGCAAACGCGTCGCTGCGCACCACATGGCGCAAAAACTGCACATTGGTGTTCAGGCCGACGATGTGGGTCTGCGCCAGTGCATCGTCCAGCCTGGCCAGTGCCTGTTCACGCGTGTCGCCGTGCACGATGAGCTTGGCCACCATGGAGTCATAAAAGGGGCTGATGGTGTCGCCCTCGCGCACGCCATCGTCAAAGCGGATGTCGCCGCGTTCGAAGCTGACGGCCTGTGGCTTGCGGTACACCTGCAAGGTGCCGGTGGCAGGCAAGAAGTTGTTGTCCGGGTTCTCGGCGCAGATGCGCGCCTCGATGGCGTGGCCGTGCATGCGGACCTCGCTTTGCTGCAGTGGCAGGGGCTCGCCACTGGCCACGCGCAATTGCCACTCCACCAGGTCCAGGCCCGTGATCGCTTCGGTGACCGGGTGCTCGACCTGCAGCCGGGTGTTCATCTCCATGAAATAAAAGCGCATGGACTCGGGCTGGTCGTAAGCGGTCTGCTCGACGATGAACTCCACCGTGCCCGCGCCCACGTAGTTCACCGCCTTGGCGGCGGCCACGGCGGCCAGGCCCATTTGCTGACGCAGCTCGGGGGTCATGCCGGGGGCAGGCGCTTCTTCCAGCACTTTCTGGTGACGGCGCTGCACCGAGCAGTCGCGCTCGAACAAATACACACAGTTGCCGTGCGTGTCGCCAAACACCTGGATTTCGATGTGGCGCGGGCGCTGCACATACTTTTCGATCAGCACCGCATCGCTTCCAAAGCTGTTCGTGGCTTCGCGCTTGCACGATTCCAGGGCCGCCATGAAATCTTCAGACTTGTCGACCGCACGCATGCCCTTGCCACCGCCCCCGGCGCTGGCCTTGATCAGCACCGGGTAGCCGATGCGGTCGGCCTCGGCCTGCAACAGCGCCGGATCCTGCTGGCTACCGTGGTAGCCGGGCACCAGCGGCACACCGGCTTTTTCCATCAGCTGCTTGGACTCGGCCTTCAGGCCCATGGCCAGAATGGCCGATGCGGGCGGACCGATGAAGACCAGACCGGCCGCAGCGCAGGCCTTGGCAAAAGCCTCGTTTTCGCTGAGAAAGCCGTAGCCGGGGTGAATGGCCTGCGCCCCGGTGGCCTTGGCGGCGTCGATGATGCGCTGCCACTGCAGGTAGCTGTCCTTGGGCGCGGAACCGCCCACATGCACCGCTTCGTCGCAAGCCTGCACGTGCTTGGCGCTGGCATCGGCATCGGAATACACCGCCACGGTTTTGACACCCATGCGGCGGGCGGTGGCGGCCACGCGGCAGGCGATTTCGCCGCGGTTGGCGATCAGGATCTTTTTAAACACGGTGGCCTCCTGCGGCGAAACCGCCTGTGCACGCTGCGCGTGCGATGCGATTTAACTTCGTTGCTGCGCCGCTGCGCGGCTGGTCACCGCGGTTGGCGATCAGGATCTTTTTGAACATTTTCTCGTACTCCTCAGGCCAGCCAGCCGGGCAGGCGTTTGTCCAGAAAGGCTGAGAGGCCGTCCTGGGCTTCGGGGGTGGCGCGCAGCTGCGCGATGCGCTGCGCGGTGTCTTCCACCACGGCATCGTCGATGGGCTTGTTGTCCACCGCACGGATCAGGTCCTTGGCGGCAGCCTGCGAGAGCGGGCCGCCCTGGATCAGCGCATCGACGATCTCCTGCACCTTGGCATCCAGCTGCTCGGGCTCGACCGCCTCATGCACCAGACCCAGTTCGCACGCCCGCAGCGCGTCGATGCGCTCGGCCGACTGGAAATAGCGGTAGCTCTGGCGCGCGCCAATCGCCCGCACCACATAGGGACTGATGGCCGCCGGGATGATGCCGAACTTGACTTCGGACGTGGCAAACACCGCCTTGGTCGAGGCCACCGCGATGTCGCATGCCGCCGCCAGCCCGGTGCCGCCGCCCAACGCTGCACCTTGCACGCGGGCAATGGTCGGCTTCTTCATTTCGGCCAGCACACGCAGCATGCGGGCCAGGGCGCGGGCATCGCGCAGGTTCTCTTCCACGCCGTTTTGCGCCGCACGCTTCATCCAGTTCAGGTCGGCCCCGGCCGAGAAGCTCTTGCCGCGTCCGGCCAGCACCACCACGCGCACGCTGGCATCCGCATCCAGCGCCTCGCAGGCGGCGGTGATTTCGGCGATCAGGGTTTCGTCAAAGGCGTTGTGCACATCCGGGCGGTTCATCCACACGGTGGCGACACGGCCTTGGCGTTCGATTTCGAGGGTTTGGTACATGTCAATATTTCAATGTGGGTTATTCAGAAATAGCGGCCTGGCCTTGCAGCCAATAGACCATGTCCAACTCCGGACTTTCGTAGCCCAAGTGGGTCAACGCTGCCGTGATTTGCCCGCGATGGTGCGTGGCGTGGTTGAAGACATGCGCCAATGTGGCAGCAAACGGTAAATTCGCTGGCATGCCTCGCATCGTGGTGTAACTCAACACACCATTCCAACGCTCATATGGCCAACTTTCAATCACGTCGACCCACCGCAATGCGCCTTCTTTGAGGGCTTGCGCAAGCACAGCCCTGTCAGAGTGGACTTGTGTGTCCAGAGCAACTTTCGGAGAAACACCTTCACTGAACCTGGGAAACCACAGCATGTGCTCGCCCACCAGCAGGTGGTTCAAAGTGCCATGCACGCTCTTGAAAAACAGGCTCACATCCCTGTGGTAATCCAGGTCATCCATGACAGTGACTGCGCTGGACAGTCGCTCAGTGGCCCAGATGTTGTAGCGTGCCAGATCTGAAAAATGGCTTGTCCAGTTCAATGCGGCCATGTGTCCAGCCCTCCCAAGGTTTTGAGCGATTCAAAATCGGCGTCCCGGTGCAGCAGCGCATGCCCGTGGGTCATGCAGTAGCTGGCCAGCAGCACGTCAATGGGGCTGCGCACTGTGCGACCTGATCGACGCAGTCGCTGGTACAAAGCGGCTGCCTGAAGGACGTTGTCCAGCCCGCCGATTTCCACCACTGGCAGCGCCAGAAGCAGGTCTCTGGCGCGCGCTTGTGCTTTGACGGTCGGGAAGCCTCGCACCACTTCAAAGACCACCAGATCGGCCACACCGATGTCGGGTGCACCGTCCTGCCCAGACAGCCAAGCCTTCAGTTGTTCTGTCTGCGCATTGGCGGTGCCTCTGAAGTGATCGATCAGCACACTGGAATCAACAAGGATCATGCACCTGGGCTCCGCGTGCGTGACTTGGATGCGTTTGCCACCGAAGATTTGCGCGCAGACTTGCGGGGCTTGACTTCATAGCAGGCGGCAAGCTCATTTGCCACCGCATCCTGGGACTCAGCCTCTTCTCGCACTTTGGCCCACGCTTCGTCGGAATCATCCCAGAACAAAGTGCCACGCGCTGCCAGCAATGCGGCATAGGCTTTTTTCCGCTTCAACAGGCGCAGGCCCTCTTCGACCGCCTCGCGCTTGGTTTTGTAATCGCCTGATGCCATGACATCGGCCATGAGCTGGTCGTCAATCACGATGTTGGTACGCATAGAAAACTCCGATATGTGTATAAAATCACAAAATCATACACATCACATGCGGAAAAGTCCAAACTTGGTCTCGGGGATCGGGGCATTGAGCGATGCACTCAGGCCCAGCGCCAGCACGCGGCGGGTGTCGGCGGGGTCGATCACGCCGTCGTCCCAGATGCGGGCAGTGGCGTAATAGGGGTGGCCCTGGTCTTCGTACTGCTGTTTGATCGGGGCCTTGAAGGCTTCTTCTTCCTCCATGCTCCACTGGCCACCCTTGGCTTCGATGCCGTCGCGCTTGACGGTGGCCAGCACGCTGGCGGCCTGCTCGCCGCCCATGACGCTGATGCGGGCGTTGGGCCACATCCACAGGAAGCGTGGGCTGTAGGCGCGGCCGCACATGCCGTAGTTGCCGGCGCCAAAGCTGCCACCGATGATGATGGTGAACTTGGGCACCGCTGCCGTGGCCACAGCCGTGACCATCTTGGCGCCGTTGCGGGCAATGCCTTCGTTTTCGTATTTGCGACCCACCATGAAGCCGGTGATGTTCTGCAGGAACACCAGCGGCGTCTTGCGCTGGCAGCACAGCTCGATGAAGTGCGCGCCCTTGAGCGCCGACTCACTGAACAAAATGCCGTTGTTGGCGATGATGCCCACCGGCATGCCCTCGATGCGGGCAAAACCGCACACCAGGGTGGTGCCAAAGCGCGCCTTGAACTCGTCGAACTCCGAGCCGTCCACGATGCGGGCAATGATTTCGCGCACGTCAAACGGTTTGCGCGTGTCGGTCGGGATCACGCCATACAGCTCTTTGGCGTCGTACTTGGGCGGCACGGGCGTATGGGTGGCGATGTTGGGGGCCTTTTGCGCATTCAGGTTTTTCACGGCGCTTCGGGCCAGCGCCAGTGCGTGCAGGTCGTTTTGCGCCAGGTGGTCGGCCACGCCGGACAAGCGGGTGTGCACATCGCCGCCACCCAGGTCTTCGGCACTCACCACCTCACCCGTGGCGGCTTTGACCAGCGGCGGGCCGCCCAGAAAGATGGTGCCCTGGTTCTTGACGATGATGGTTTCGTCGCTCATGGCGGGCACGTAGGCGCCGCCGGCCGTGCAGGAGCCCATGACCACGGCGATCTGAGCGATGCCCTGCGCGCTCATATTGGCCTGGTTGAAGAAGATGCGGCCAAAGTGGTCGCGGTCAGGAAAGACCTCGTCCTGGTTGGGCAGGTTGGCACCGCCCGAGTCCACCAGGTAGATGCAGGGCAGGCGGTTTTGCTGCGCGATCTCTTGCGCACGCAGGTGCTTCTTCACCGTCATCGGGTAGTAGGTGCCGCCCTTCACCGTGGCGTCGTTGCACACGACCATGCAGTCCACCCCTGCCACGCGGCCGATGCCCGCGATCACACCTGCGCTGGGCGCGTCGTTGTTGTACATGTTCAGCGCGGCCAGCGGCGCGACTTCGAGAAAGGGCGTGCCGGGATCGAGCAGGTTCATCACCCGTTCGCGCGGCAACAGCTTGCCGCGGGCGGTGTGTTTGGCGCGTGCGGCCTCACCGCCGCCCTGAGCGACACGCTCCAGGTGGGCGCGCAGATCGTCCACCACGGTCTGCATGGCTTTGGCATTGGCGGCAAAGTCGCTGGATCGGGGGTTGAGTTGGGTTTGCAAGACGGTCATGGTGGAGTCCTGTTCTGTCACTGGTTGACACAAGCATACGGCGAGTCGGCCTCCTGCGAGTCGCCACATGGGTTGCAAATCCTGCCAAAATAATGCACAGCATGCGCACCACCACACGCCCCTCAATGGCCGAAACACCCATCGCCTTCATTGTCGCCATGGTTAACGCCTATGAACGCAGAGGCATGGACCCTTCGAGCGCCCTGAAAAAGGCACAAATTGCGCCAAACTTACTGCGCAAGGCCCATGCACGCGTGACGGCCCTGCAGATGGAATGGATGAGCGAAGCGGCCATGCGCGAACTCGACGACGAGGCGCTGGGCTGGTTCGGTCGCCGCCTGCCCTGGGGCAGCTACGGCATGCTGGTGCGCGCTTCACTCACCGCCTCCAACCTGAGCGTGGCGCTGCAACGCTGGTGCCGCCATCACAACCTGCTGACCGATGACATCCGTTTGCAGCTCAGCACAGACAAGGGCTCCGCCAGCATCGAACTGCATGAAGAGCACGACCTGGGCGACATGCGCGAGTTTTGCACCGTCTCGGTGCTGCGCAATGCACTGGGCGTGGCTTGCTGGCTCACCGATTCACGCATCCCTTTGGCAGGCACCGAACTGCACTTTGCTGCCCCCGCCCATGCCGACAGCTACCGCGTTCTGTTCGACGGCCCCACACGCTTTGACGCCCCGGTGAGCCGCCTCTGCTTTGACGCAGGTTACCTGCAACTGCCCATTCGCCGCGATGAAGTCGCGCTGCAGCAGATGCTGCAACGTGCCCTGGTGCTCACGGTGCGCCCGTATCGCCGTGACCGCCTGCTGGTAGAGCGTGTGCGCCAGGCCCTGGCTGAACACCCCGAGCACGGTCGCAACGCCGAAAACCTGGCCGCCTGGCTGAACCTGTCACCCCGCAGCCTGCACCGCCAACTGCAGGAAGAAGGCGCCAGCCTGCAGCAACTCAAAGACAGCGTGCGCCAGCAGCGTGCCCAAGAGTTGCTGCTGCGCACGCGCAAGCCCCTCAAGCAAATCGCCTTTGATGTGGGTTTTCTCAATGAAAAAAGCTTCATCCGGGCATTCAAAACCTGGACCGGCAAGTCCCCGGAAATGTTTCGCAACGCAGCGCAGATCCCCTGAGGCAGGGCAGCGCGTTCAGGCCTGATCGGACCAGAGCAGTTCGCGCATGTGAGCAAACACTTTGCAGGCGCCCGCCTGTTGCAAAGGCTGCACATCGACCCCGGCAGGCGCATAGGCCCAGACGGTGGCACCAGCCGCCACGCCGGCAGTGATGCCCACGGTAGTGTCTTCCACCACCAGGCAATGCGCCGGGTTCACCTGCAAATGTGCGGCAGCAGCCAGGTACACATCGGGGTGCGGTTTGCTGCGCGGCATTTCATGACCGCTGAAAATGCGACCGTTAAAAAAACGGTGCAAGTCCACCTTCTTGAGCATCATCTCCACCTTGAAGCGGTCAGCCCCCGAGGCCACCGCAATGCGGCCACCGCAATGGTCATACAGGTGCGCCACCGCATCGTGGATGCCGTCGATCGCTGTGATCTGAGCGTCCAGCCTTGCGTTGCGGCGCTCAAAGAACTGCTGTAGCCATTCGTCGGTGAGTGGTACGCCGGTGTGGGACTCGATCACAGTGCGCTGGCTTTTGACGGTGTGGCCTACAAAGCGCTGCATGCACTCGTGCAAGCTCATGCGCCAGCCCTGCTCCTCGAACATGTCACGCAACACACCACAGGTGATGGCTTCGCTGTCGACCAGCACACCATCGCAATCGAACAGGACGGCTTCGAAATTCATGCGGCCATCATAAAGTGCTCAGCGCACGTCACCGTCCACATAGAACCATTGGCCGTCCTCGCGCACAAAGCGGCTCAGTTCGTGCTGGCGCACCGCGCGGCCCGCCACCCGAAAGCGGGCCACAAACTCGACCTCGGCCGTGTTCTCGCCCGTCACGCGGTGCTGCCTGACCTCCAGGCCCAGCCATTTCGCACCGGCTTCGAGTTCGAGCGTAGCCGGACGGGTGCTGGCGTGCCAGGTGGCCAGCAGGTAGGGCACGTCTGCGCGCTCAAACGCGCTGTAGCGCGAGCGCATCAGGGCTTCGGCGTCCTCCATCACAGCCCGCGCTGGATGATGATTTTCTGCACGTCACTGGTGCCTTCGTAGATCTGGCACACGCGCACATCGCGGTAGATGCGCTCCACCGGAAAATCGCTCACATAGCCGTACCCGCCCAGGGTCTGGATGGCCGCCGAGCAGACTTTTTCAGCGGTTTCGCTGGCGAACAGCTTGGCCATGGCGGCTTCTTTGAGGCAGGGGCGACCGGCATCGCGCAGGCTGGCAGCGTGCCAGATCAGCTGGCGCGCGGCTTCGAGCTGCGTGGCGCATTCGGCCAGGCGGAAACCCACGGCCTGGTGATTGAAGATGGCGGTGCCAAAACTCTCGCGCTGCTTGGCGTAGTCAATGGCGACTTCGAGCGCGCTGCGGGCCATGCCCACACTTTGCGCGGCGATGCCGATGCGACCGCCTTCCAAAGCCGACAGGGCAATCTTGTAGCCCTCGCCCTCGTTGCCGATCAGGTTCTCGGCGGGAATGCGGCAGTTGTCAAAGTTGATCTGCGCGGTATCGCTGGAATGCTGGCCCAGCTTGTCTTCCAGGCGCGCCACCACATAGCCCGGCGCGCTGGTGGGCACCAGGAAAGCGCTCATGCCCTTCTTGCCTGCGCCCTTGTCGGTCACGGCGATGACCACGGCCACATCGCCATGCTTGCCACTGGTGATGAATTGCTTGACGCCGTTGATGACGTACTCGTCGCCCTCTTTGACGGCGGTGGTGCGCAGCGACGAAGCGTCCGAACCCACATGCGGCTCGGTCAGGCAGAACGCGCCCAGCAATTCGCCCTGCGCCAGCGGGGTGAGCCACTGTTTCTTTTGCGCCTCGCTGCCATACATCATCAGGATGGCGTTGACCGGGCAGTTGGTCACGCTGATGGTGGTGCTCACGCCACCGTCACCGGCTGCGATCTCTTCGAGCACCAGCGCCAGCGTGAGGTAGTTCAGACCTGCGCCGCCCAACTCTTCGGGCACGCAGATGCCGTAGGCACCCAGCGCAGCCAGGCCTTTGTGCGCTTCTTTGGGAAAGTGGTGTTTCTTGTCCCACTCGGCCGCGTGGGGCCACAGCTCTTGCTTGGCAAAGTCGCGCACCGCGTCGCGGATCATTTCCTGGTCGGAGGTCAGCAGCATGTTCTTGTCTTCGTAGGGTTCATGACACTGCGGGCGCCAGCAGGGCTGGCTCCTGCAGGGGCAGCATCAGAGCAATTCGAGGGCCACAGCTGTGGCTTCGCCACCACCGATGCACAGGGTGGCCAGGCCTTTCTTCAGACCGCGGGCCTGCAGGGCGTGGATCAGGGTGACCATGATGCGGGCGCCCGAAGCACCGATGGGGTGGCCCAGCGCGCAGGCACCGCCGTTCACGTTGACCTTCTCGTGCGGTACTTTCAGCTCGTGCATCAGGGCCATGGGCACCACGGCAAAGGCTTCGTTGATTTCCCACAGGTCGACATCACCCACCTGCCAGCCGGCCTTGGCCAGTGCCTTCTGTGTGGCGCCCACCGGGGCGGTGGCAAACCACTCGGGTTCCTGCGCGTGGGTGGCGTGGCTGGCAATGCGGGCCAACGGCTTGCAGCCGAGCTTGGCGGCCATGCTCTCGCGCATCATGACCAGCGCTGCTGCGCCGTCGTTGATGGACGAGCTGGCGGCCGCCGTGATGGTGCCGTCTTTCTTGAAAGCCGGCTTGAGCGTGGGGATCTTGTCGATCTTGATCTTGCCCGGGCCTTCGTCGGTGGCCACCACGGTTTCGCCTGCGCGGGTCTTGACGGTCACGGGGGCGATTTCTTTGGCAAAGCCACCATTCTTGATCGCGTCTTGCGCACGCTGCACGCTGGCCATGGCAAAGGCGTCCTGCTGTTCGCGGGTGAAGCTGTATTTGGCGGCGCAGTCTTCGCCAAAGGTGCCCATGCTGCGGCCAGCCTGGTAGGCGTCTTCCAGGCCGTCGAGCATCATGTGGTCAAACAGGCGGTCGTGGCCAATGCGGTAGCCGCCACGGCCCTTGAGCATGAGGTAGGGCGCGTTGGTCATGCTTTCCATGCCACCGGCCACCAGCACATCGTGCGTGCCCGCCACCAGCATGTCGTGCGCGAACATGGCCGCGCGCATGCCCGAGCCGCACATCTTGGACAGCGTGACCGCACCGGCGCTCTTGGGCAGGCCACCCTTGAACGCGGCCTGGCGCGCCGGGGCCTGGCCCTGGCCGGCCATCAGGCAATTGCCAAACAACACCTCGGTCACAAGTTCGGGGCTGATGCCTGCGCGCTCGACAGCGGCCTGGATCGCGACGCCACCCAGATCATGGGCAGCCAGTGAAGAAAAATCGCCCTGAAAGCTGCCCATGGGGGTGCGGGCAGCGCTGACGATGACGATGGGGTCGGACATGGTTTTCTCCAATCAGACAGTGCAATGACCACGCCCCCCTGCGGGTCACGCGGCCGGAAGTACGCCACCACGCGGGTAGCGCTTGAAAGCGTTGCGAAAAACGTCAACCACTTCGCCCGAATGGCGCATGGTGACACCGAGGTCTTTGACCAGGCCGTTGTCCAGACCATAGATCCAGCCGTGTACAGTGACCTTCTGGCCACGGCTCCAGGCGTCCTGCATGACGTTGGACATGGCCACGTTGCCGACCTGCTCGATCACGTTCATTTCGCACATGACCGATTCGAGCTCGGCCTGCGGCAGGTGGTTTAGACGCTGGCGGTGGCGCAGACGCACATCCTGCACGTGGCGCAGCCAGTTGTCGGCCAGGCCCACGCGAGTGCCTCGCGTGGCGGCCAGCACACCGCCGCAGCCGTAATGACCCACCACCATGATGTGCTCGACCTTGAGCGCATCGACAGCATATTGAATGACGGACAAGGCGTTCAGGTCGGAGTGCACCACCACATTGGCCACGTTTCGGTGCACAAACACCTCCCCAGGGTCGAGGCCCGTGATCTGGTTGGCGGGCACTCGGCTGTCGGAACAGCCGATCCACAGATACTTGGGGTTTTGCTGGTTGGCCAGGCGCGTGAAATAAGCAGGGTCCTGCTGGACCATGCTTTGCGCCCAGGCGCGGTTGTTGTCAAAAAGGTGCTGTAGTGATTTGCTCATGCGTCAATTGTCGCAGTGCAGCAATTTCATTTGGATGACCAAGGACTTCAGCAGGTTTCGGCAAACAGCTCGCGGCCGATCAGCATGCGGCGAATTTCAGACGTGCCCGCACCGATCTCGTACAGCTTGGCGTCTCGCCACAAGCGGCCCAAGGGGTACTCGTTGATGTAGCCGTTGCCGCCATAGATCTGCACGCCCTCGCCCGCCATCCAGGTGGCTTTTTCGGCGGTCCAGAGGATGACCGAGGCGCAATCCTTGCGCACCTGGCGCACGTGTTCGGTGCCCAGCAGGTCCAGGTTCTTGGCCACGGTGTAGGCAAAGCTGCGGCCGGCCTGCAGCACGGTGTACATGTCGGCCACCTTGCCCTGGATCAGCTGGAACTCGCCGATGCTCTGACCGAACTGCTTGCGGTCGTGGATATAGGGGATCACGTTGTCCATGACCGCCTGCATGATGCCCAACGGCCCGCCCGTGAGCACCGCGCGCTCGTAGTCCAGGCCGCTC
>JACCEE011051085.1_pt1 | contig 20930 bp, 21 predicted proteins | sample 7449931 | NCBI WGS metagenome assembly JACCEE01 (sample SAMN15323457, study PRJNA562643) | freshwater metagenome | isolation source: river surface water | place: USA:Blue River Watershed | collected 2017-08-19 | reverse complement strand
AGAAGCGTTCGCCTGGGAACTCGCGGGTGTCAATGATTGCTTGAATGGTTTCGCCTTGATTCAAAGGAAGCAAGTTGACAATTGGAATTCCTTTTGCGGTTCGTTCGCGTTCTGGAATATCAAGTGCACGAAGTCGATATACGCGACCTCGGTTTGAAAAGAACAGCAGATACGAGTGCGAAGTAGTGAAGATGACATTGCTCACGATGTCATCAGACTTCATTTTTGCTCCGCTCACACCACGGCCACCGCGACCTTGCGTGCGGAATGAATCTGCTGATACCGCTTTGATGTATTGAGCCTGGGTCATCACCACAACAAGTTCTTTGTTGTCAACTAAGTCTTCAACACTCATTTCGCCTACATCTGCTGAAATCTTGCAAACACGCGGTGTTGCGAATGCTTCGCGAACAACGCTGAGTTCTTTTGAAATCACTGCACGAAGTTTGGTATCCGAGTTGAGAATTGCTTCCAATTCTTTGATTCGGGCAAGTACATCTTTTTGCTCTGTTTCGAGATCAATGCGCGAAAGCCTGGTGAGTTGGCGCAATTGCATATCCAAAATGTCAATTGCTTGGCGCTCAGAGAAGTTGTACTTCTTGCCCATCAGCGCTGCTTTTGCAGATGCTGCGTCTTCGCTAGCGCGAATGAGTTTGATGATTTCGTCGATGACGTTGAGGGCTTTGAGTCGACCTTCAAGGATGTGATTGCGGTCGGTAGCTTTTTGTAGGCGGAACTTTGAGCGACGCGTCGTTACTTCAATCTGGTGATCGACGTATCCAACCAGTGCATCGCGGAGATTCAGTGTGCGCGGAACACCGTGCACCAGCGCCACCATGTTGACCGGGAAACTGGTTTGTAGTTGTGTGAGTTTGAACAGGTTGTTCATCACCACGTTTGAGTTCGCATCTCGCTTCAGGGTGATAATGAGGTTTGTTTGTCCACCAGAAGAGTTGTCGTTTACGTCGGCAATGCCTTCAAGTTCACCACCGTCAACCAATTCCTGAATTCGCGCAGCAATTGCTGAACAGCTTGCTTGATATGGAAGTTCGGTGACCACAATGAGCATCTGTCCGCGCTTGCCTTCTTCAATACTGACTTTTGCGCGCATCTTGATGCTGCCGCGACCCGTTTGATACGCATCTTTAATTCCGTCGCGACCAAGAATGAGACCACCAGTTGGAAAGTCTGGCCCCTTGACAAACTTCATGAGATCGCTTACCGAAGCATCTGGATTATCAATCAGGTGCAACGTTGCATCAACTACTTCTCCAAGGTTGTGAGGCGGAATGCTTGTTGCCATACCCACAGCAATTCCCTGGCTTCCGTTCACCAAAAGGTTTGGAAAACGTGCCGGCAACACAATTGGTTCTTCAGCGGTGCCGTCATAGGTTGCAATGAGATCAACAGTGTCTTCGTCAATATCAGCAAGCAACTGCATGGCTAATGGGTGTAGACGTGATTCGGTGTAGCGGCTCGCTGCGGGACCAAAGTCTGGAGATCCGTAGTTGCCGTGGAAATCGATGAGTGGATGTCGCAACGAAAATGGTTGCGCCATTCGAACGAGAGCGTCATAAATAGCGCCATCGCCGTGTGGGTGATAACGCGCCATGGTGTCACCAGTAACGCGAGCACATTTTACAAATGGTCGGTCAGGACGGAAGCCCTGTTGGTCCATGTCCCAAATAATGCGACGGTGTACGGGCTTCAATCCGTCGCGAACGTCTGGCAATGCACGCGACATGATGACCGACATGGCGTAATCAAGAAACGAGCGTTCCATTTCGTCTTGCAACTGCACTGGTTGTACAGAGTCGGGGTTAACAAATAGGTCGTCTTGTTTTGCAGGTGGCTTTCGCGGCGGAGCTCCGGCAGCGGTTTCTGCTGCTGCTTTTGATTTGTCGCTGCGCGGTGCAACTTTCTTCGCTGCTGCCTTTTTTGCTGGTTTTTTACTAGCCATTACACAAGTCCTTTACGCTTCGGTACTCGTTAGAAGTCGAGGTTGCGCACGTCACGCGCATTGGTCTGAATAAATTTCTTTCGGCTCTCCACATCGTCGCCCATGAGCACGCTCATGATGTCTTCTGCCAATGCAGCCTCGTCCACTGTTACTTGCAACAGTGTTCGCGAGTCGGCCGACATGGTGGTGCTACGCAATTCCTGCCAGTCCATTTCGCCAAGACCCTTGAGTCGTTGAAATTCTTTTTTATGATTTGGATGCTCAGCAAGAAACTTTTCTTTTGCAGCATCATCTTTGAGATAAATCTTTTCTTTACCGATTTCCGTAGAGAACAACGGTGGTTGCGCAATATAGATATAGCCGTTTTCCACCATTGGTCTCATTTGTCTGTAGAAGAACGTCAACAGCAACGTACGAATGTGGCTGCCGTCAACGTCGGCGTCTGCCAAAATCACCACTTTGTGATAGCGGGCTTTTGTTACATCAAACTCTTCATTGCCGATTCCACCACCAATAGCTGTAATTAGCGTTTGAATTTCGGTGTTTTTCAGCATCTTGTCAAGACGCGCACGTTCAACATTGAGAATTTTTCCGCGAATCGGCAAGATGGCCTGTGTTCGTGGATCGCGTGCATCTACCGCGGTACCGCCAGCTGAGTCACCTTCAACAATGAACAATTCGGTTTCGCTTGCATCTGTGCTTGTGCAGTCTTTCAATTTGTCGGGCATACCAGCACCTGCAAGCGCAGTTTTGCGTCGAACTGCATTGCGTGCGTTCTTTGCAGCAAGGCGTGCTTGTGCAGCTGCCACTGCCTTTTTCACAATTCGATTGGCCTCGGTTGGATTTTCTTGCATCCACTCTTCAAGGCGTGCGTTAGTTTCTTTTTGTACAAACGAACGAATTGACACGTTGCCGAGCTTTGCTTTTGTTTGACCTTCAAACTGAGGCTCGCGAAGTTTCACCGCAACAATTGCAGTAATGCCTTCACGGATATCTTCGCCAAGCAAGTTGTCATCTTTTTCTTTCAACGCATTCGTTGCTCGAGCGTATTTATTGACCACCGAAGTTAGAGCGGTCTTAAACCCTTCAACATGCATTCCACCTTCAACCGTGGAAATACCGTTTGCGTATCCGTAAATTCCTTCGTAATAACCGGTGTTCCACTGCAGCGCAATGTCAACAGTTTGCTCGTCGTCGTTGCCTTCGTAATGGGCAACTTTGGTAAACAACGCTTCTCGAGAAGCGTTTAAGTGCTTCACAAAATCGACAATTCCACCTTTGTATTGATAGGTGATTGACTGTTTTTTGTCTGCGCGTTCATCAACAAAAACCACTTCGAGGTCTTTGTTCAAAAAAGCCATCGTTTGCAACCGCTCGGTTACTGTGCGTGCAACAAACTCAACACCTTCAGACGCAAAAATTGTTGGATCTGGCCAAAACGAAATGGTTGTTCCTGTTGTTGACTTGTTTGGCGACGCACCAACTTTGGTGAGTTTGCCTTTTGGTTTTCCGCCGTCAACAAATTCTTGTGTGAAGCGTTCACCTCCACGATCGACAACTGCAACCAACCTCTTTGACAGAGCGTTAACTACTGAAACACCTACACCGTGCAGTCCGCCAGAAACTTTGTACCCTTCGCCACCAAATTTTCCACCTGCGTGCAACACAGTAAGCACAACTTCAAGTGCGCTCTTTCCTTTGTGCTGACCTGATGTATACGGATCAACTGGAATACCGCGACCGTTATCGCTTACTGCACAACCTCCGTCGGCAAGCAAAGTAACCGTAATTTTGTTGCAATATCCGGCCATTGCTTCGTCAACAGAGTTGTCCACAATTTCCCAAATGAGATGGTGCAAGCCAGTGAGTCCTGTGGACCCGATGTACATACCCGGTCGTTTGCGAACAGGATCAAGACCTTCAAGAACTTGAATGTCTTTTGCGCCATATGACGCCGAGCCAGCAGTTGCTGATTTTTGAGCTTTGGTGGTTGCCATTACTTACCTTTTTGAAAAGCGCCGAACTTGCGGCGAGACACACGGTTGAGCAACATAAATAACACGTCTAAGTGTACCAATTACTTGCTACGCGAATTGCGCTTTACGCGCACATCAATACCAACAATGTTGCTCGATGTTGTTGTTGACAACGTTGTGAGTAACTGTGGCTCAAGAAATCTCATCTGTGTTGCCCACGCAGCATCACTCACTTCAACAACCAGTCGTGAGTTTTCAAGTTTGATTGGTGTGACGTGTTGCGCCACGTGATCACCAACCAAAGTCACCCAATCAGTGAAGACACTGTTTACAACTGAAATTGGTTCTGAGCCCAAACGAGACAACAGTGCATTAAGTTCAGTTGACAACCGACCCAGGTTTGCCATGCTGGCATCGATTTGACGATCTTCGTCCAGTGAGTGGTCAGATGGGTTATCGGGTTGAGTCATGAGTTCGTGGTGTCCTTGATTGCGTTTTCGTCAACTACCGTGCCTTGTGCAATACGCACAATACGGTCGGGGTGAGCGGTTTCTGGCAGGTAGCCGGCCGTAGTAATGAGTACCTGACCCTCCGGAAAGTGACGAAGCAGGGCTGCAGCCCGATCTGGGTCAAGTTCCGACAGGACGTCATCGAGTATCAGCACCGGCGGTGAGCCGTAGGTTTCAGTCACCATCCGATGCACTGCCAAACGCATGGCGAGCGCAAGGGTGCGTTGTTCTCCTTGAGAGGCATGGGTTCTGGCTGGCAATCCATTGATCAACAGATCGATATCGTCCCGATGCGGGCCAACAGTGCTTGTGCCTCTTCTTATGTCATCCAATCGGCTGGCAACAAGTTCACTGGCGAGACCAATTTTTCTCCACTCGGGTTCATACACCAAACCAATAGGGGTCGCTTTCTCAGCTAACTCCTCATAGGCCTTTGACACACGAGGTGAAATGTGTGAAACCAGCCTTGCCCGTTCATCACCCAAAGTTGTACCCAGTTCCGCCAACTTCGCATCCCAAACGTCAAGCGTGGTGGCAACTTCGCTAGTTAGTCGGCCGCCGGATTGCTTTAACAACGAGTTTCTTTGTTTCAACACTTTTTCTATTTCAGAACACAAGACATCGAGTTTTGGCTGCAGGGCTACTAGTGCGTCGTCGACAAAATCTCGACGAACGCTTGGTGAGGCTTTAACCAACTCCAGGTCTTCTGGTGAAAACACTGTTGTCCGTAATACCCCCAACAAGTCACGTGAACGCGCCAACCTCTGCTTGTTCACCAACGACCGATTTCGGCCCGTACGCACCAATTCGGTTTCGATCAATACCTCGCGACCATCTGGGTGTAGCACTGTCGCGCGCAACACAGCAGAGTCAGAACCTGTTCGGATTAGCGCTTCGTTTGGCACCCCGCGAAAACTTTTTAGTGTTGCGAGGTATCCAAGAGCTTCAACAAGGTTTGTTTTCCCTTGACCATTGTTACCAATAACTGCAGTGACGCCTCGGGTGAGTTCAATGGTTGTCGCTTGGTAGTTGCGAAAGTTAGTGAGTTCAAGATGTTGAATGATCACGCTGTCGCTCGAAACCTCTGCGTTATACGTTGAGTCGTTGTGGCATCACCAAGTAGAGGTAGTCCTCTGCTCCTACGCCGCGCAACACTGCTGGTCGTTGTGGGTCGGTGGTCTCAATAGTGATTTCGTCGCCGGTTACTGCTTCGATTCCCGCGGCCAGATAGTCGGAGTTAAAACCCACAGTCATTTCTGTTCCCACAAACGCGCAGTCAATTTCCTCTTCGGAGTTACCAATGTCTTGTGTGATTACCGACAGTTTCAATGAAGAAGCAGTCATCTCCAAACGCACCGGTGTGGTTTCGCGGGCAAAAATTCGGCAGCGTCGAACTGCTTCCAACAACGCTTCGCGCGAAACTGTAAGCGTATTTGGGTACGACGGTTGAATAAGTTGGCGATAGTTAGGGAACTCAACTTGCAACAAGTTGGTAGAAAGCGTTGCATTTCCTACGGTAAATGTTGCACGATCATCAGCAAGACACAGCGTTACTTCGTCGCCTTGATTCAACAAACGTTGAAGTTCACCAAGTGCTCGGCTTGGAATCACCACTTTTTGTCCGTGTCCAAGCACGTTGGTTCCAGGTAGGTCACGAACTGCAAGTCGATATGAATCTGTTGCAACCAAACGAAGGCCTTCTGGTTCAGCCGACATCAAAACACCAGTGAGGGGAAGCCTTTGCATGTCGGAGCTTGCTGCGCGAACAACTTGTCGGAGAGCTTCAGCCAAAAGTGAAGCTGAAAGTGTTACGGGTGGGGCGCTGGCAAGAGGAATGTTTGGAAAATCACTTGTTGCAAATGTTGCAACGGTTGTTTGTGCACGGCCGGACGAAATATGAACCTCTTCGCCAGCAGATTCAAAAGTGACTTTTCCATCCGCTCCAGCACGAACAATGTCGCTCAGTAGTTTTGCGCTGGCAACAACTACGCCATCGGCTTGGCCACCAACCGGTAATACAAACTGCACAGATAAGTCATTGTCTGTGCAAGACAAGGTCAACTGATCTCCAAGCACTTCGACCTTCACACCAGAAAGTGCAGGCATAGCGTTGTTGCGAGTTGATGCAACTCGTGCTGCAGCACCCAAAGCTTCCGCTAAAACTTCGCGCTCGACTCGAAATTTCATCACCATGCTCCTTGGACAATGTTGTTCATTGTTATTTGTGGATGTTTATATAAAGAATTAATAACGGTAATAAGGCTTGTGAATTGTGGATGAACTACACCAAACCCATATGACGGTTGAGTTCGTCCCACACAACCCTGTGAGCGAACAACCACATCTTGCACTTGTGTAGTTCGTGCAGCAGTGAATAACACGGTGTTATCCACTGGTTGTTGCGTTGTTGCCCACATACTTGTCCCCATGATGCTTATGACGTCTTAAATTTTTGCACGAGTTCGGTGACTTGCTCGTACACCTGTTTACGTTCGCTCATCATGCGTTGCGTTTTATCCACTGCGTGGATGACTGTGGTGTGGTCTCGACCACCAAACAAGCGAGCGATCGCTGGGTAGCTCAAGTCGGTAAGTTCCCGGAAGACATACATGGCAGTTTGTCGAGCTTGCACAAGCGGCCGCTGACGGCTTTTGCCGCGAAGCGCCTCCACCTCGAACCCAAGATGCTCTGCAATTTCAACGAGCAACTGTTCATCGGTGCGCGGTTTTACCGCTGTACGAGTGAGCAAGTCGGTGAGGAGTTGCTGAGCAAGTGGAACATCAACCTGGGTTTTGTTCAGACTGGAGTAAGCGGCGACCCGGATGAGTGCACCTTCAAGCTCTCGGATATTGGTGGTGACATTGCTGGCGATGAATTCCAACACCTCACGAGACACCGAGGTGCGTTCACGTTCAGCTTTGTTGCGCAAAATTGCCAAGCGGGTTTCCATGTCTGGCGGCTGAATATCGGTGATCAAGCCCCAACGGAAGCGCCCACGCAGACGGTCTTCCAGGGTGGGAATGGCGTCGGGCATGCGATCTGACGAGATCACAATCTGTTTATTTGCTCCGTGAAGGGAGTTGAAGGTGTGGAAGAACTCTTCCTGCAAACCCTCTTTGCCTTCCATGAACTGAATGTCATCGATGAGCAGAACATCAACTTCGCGGTAACGACGCTTAAAGGCCGCAATAGTGTTGCTACGAATTCCGTCGACATATTCGTTGAGGAAGGTTTCGGTGGAAACATATCGAACTTCGTAGTGGGCGTAGTTTTGGTGCACGTAGTAGCCAATCGCATGGAGCAAATGGGTTTTGCCAAGGCCAGCCGAACCATAAATGAACAACGGGTTGTAGGAGCGACCCGGTGTTTCAGCCACCCGTTGTGCAGCAGCAAGGGCAAATTGGTTAGAAGTGCCTTTCACGAAGGTTTCAAAGGTGTATCGCGGGTTGAGGCCAACAGCCGTGCCTTTGCCCGTGCGGCTTTTCAGCGTGGTAGTTTCGGGGGTTTGGTGCAGAGATGTGTTGAGCTCAGCGGGAAGCTGATCAGGGGTGTTGTTCGTTGACAACGCTTCGTTCACATCAGCAGCGGTATTGGTTTGGACATCAATCAGCAGTTGGCGTTCACTGGCACCCACTTCATCCAAGGCATCACGAACAAGGGACATATAGCGAGTCAAAATTCGCTCACGGACGTAGGTGTTTGGCACCTGAAGTCGAAGGCTCATCTTGTCGTCGGCGATTGCAACAGCATCGTTGAAGGTGGAGAACCACACTGCTTCTGAAACTTGAGCACGCAATACCTGGGCAGTTGCACGCCACACGTCATCGTGGTTCACGGTGTCGCGAGTGTCGACTTGTATCTCGTTTTCCATAGTTCCTCTGTACTGATATGTGTGCTTCACTTGTGATGAAACCCAATGTTTTTATGCATTTCCGATCAACGGAACCCGTGTCACCTGCCATCCACAGCACTATCCACAGGGTGTGGACACCCCTGCCGACACGAGGCAGGGGAAGCGAAGGTAGCAGGTTTTCCACAGGCAAAAAAAACCGAGATTTCCCTGTAGAGTTCTTGCCGTTGTAGTCCCATCGTTCAGCCCAATAGGTTGTTCGTCCAGAGCTGTCGAGACCACCTCGGCACCGAACCGAGGAGGCGTGCGTGAAACGCACTTTCCAACCAAATAACCGTCGCCGCGCCAAGAAGCACGGCTTTCGCCATCGTATGAAGACCCGTGCGGGACGAGCAATTTTGAAGTCCCGTCGCGCTAAGGGCCGTCACAAGCTTTCGGCTTGATCGGCCGGATACGCCAACGGGAGGTATTCTCCCGACTTTCTCAAGAGGGAACATATGTTCGCTCGAATGGATTGTGGTGTCTGATGTTGACTGACTCTTCTTTGCCAGCAGCCCATGTGGGCTATGCCATTGGCCGAAACGTTGGGGGTGCAGTGCTGCGCAACCGAATTCGCCGGCAATTGAGGTCGTTACTCGAGGCTCGCTCTCAGCAACTGCCTGCAGGATGGTATTTGGTTGGTGCACAACCCCGTGTCGGATCTATGACCTGGGCCGACCTTGGGGTAGCAGTTGATCAGCTCGTAGCAAAGGTTGCTGCGGTATGACCAACCTCACCCATCAATCAATACTCACTCAAAGTGATGTCACCAACACAAAAACTCAGGTGTTGATGTTGCGATCCATTCGTTGGTATCAGACGCTTCGACCAGGGCATCCGTCACCATGCCGATTCTTTCCTTCATGTTCCGAATATGGATATGAAGCTATTGAGACGTTTGGGGCAACAAAGGGCGGGTTGTTAACACTGCGCCGACTCCTGCGTTGTCGCCCCTTTGGCCCTTCAGGGTTTGATCCTGTTCCGGTCCCCTCAGAATCCACGTCAGTTTCGCCTACCGTCTGTTGCACCCACGACAAGAAAGATCGTTAATTCATCATGTTTGAACTTGCCGCTCGCCTCATTGCTGCCTTTTATGCCTGGACCCACAGTTACGCCGTCGCCATTGGACTAGTTGCAGTCGTAGTGATGCTGTTGATTACCCCACTTACGTTGAAGAGCACAAAAGGCATGTTGGAAATGCAACGCCTCCAGCCGGAAATGCGTCGACTTCAAGCAGAGTTCAAAGGTGATCGACAAAAACTTAACGAATCGATGATGAAGCTATATCAGGAACACAAAGTCAACCCAATGGCTTCGTGTTTACCAATTGCCGCACAGATGCCGGTATTCATCATCATGTTTCAGGCCTTGAATGGACTTACAAAACGTGACAGTGATGGAGTGACGTTCGCACCTAAGTTTTTGAACGAAGCATCTGAGTTGTACAAATCACTTGTTGGTCAAACAAAGATGGTGTCGTTTGGGCTTGACCTTGCATTGAAACCAGTTGATGCGGTGAAGGAAAATTTTGCAACCGGCTTGATCTACGTCTTCTTGGTTGGAGCACTTGCAGCGTTGTATTTCGCGCAGCAAAAAATGGTTGCTTCGCGCACAGTGAGCCCAACAATGTCTGCATCGCAAGCAAAACTGATGCAATATCTGCCCGTTTTGTTTGCTGTTTTTCAACTGTTTCTACCAACTGGTTTGATCGTGTATTACATGGTGCAAGCGATCATTCGAATTGGTCAACAGGGTTACATCACTAAACGTTTTTATGGCAACGACTCATCGTTGGGACGACAAGCACAAGAAGCAAGTGCGCGTGCCCGCGAAATGACGAAGAACGATAAAGATTCAGCAAAGCCAAAAAAGGAAACCGTTAACCCCAACACGCCGTTTGTGAGCAAGCGCGTCACTCCCCCAAAGGGTGGAACTTCCTCGGCTAAGCAGTCCACTCCTCCGGGTAAAAACCGAAGCAGCGCGATTCCGCGCAAACCAAAAAAATCGTAAGACATCACACGTAAGGACATTGTTATGGAATGGGTAGAAACCACCGCAGAGACCATTGAGTTGGCAAAAAATTTGGCCCTGGATCAATTGGGTGTTGCAGAAGACGACGCCGAGTTCGAAGTTATTGAAGAGCCAAAGCAGGGATTGTTCGGACGCACACGCGGAGAAGCTCGTGTTCGTGCTCGCGTTCGTCCAAACAGCGTGCGCAACAAAAACGACCGTCGTGAGAAGTCGGCCAAACGAGGTCCACGTAAAGATGGTGACGCTAAGGGTGGCCGCCGTGAGAAGTCGACAACATCGCGTCCAAAGCGCGAGTCGGCTCCGCGAGCTCCTCGCCCAGATATGCCACCAGTCGACCCAGCCACTGTAAGTGCTGCAGCGACCACATTTCTAGAAGGCATGCTGACAGCGGCGGGACTTACTGGTTCAGTCACCGTTCAGCAGTCCGGCGAAGACATTGACATCAATGTCAATGGCACCGATGTCTCAGTATTTGTTGGGGCTAAGGGCGCCACATTGATGGCCGTTCAGGATCTCACCCGCGTGGTAAGCCAACGCCGACTTGGAGACCATGACACGCACCTGCGAGTCGATATTGCCAGCTACCGCGAAAAGCGCCGTGAAGCTCTCAGCCGATTTGCCGTCAAGGTGGCAAACGACGTACTGGCTAGCGGTCAGCCACGAGTACTTGAGCCAATGAACTCAGCAGATCGCAAGATCGTGCATGACACATTGGTTGATGTTGCCGGAATTGCAACTCGCTCACAAGGCCAAGACCCACATCGCCGTGTGGTAGTTGCCCTTGCTGACGAGCAATCTGAAGAGGCGTAACTAGACTGCCCGCGTGGCAGTTGTTCCCCCTGAAGAACACGAAGGGCTGATTCGGGTTCTCACCGAAGCGCAACGTATTGGTGCGCTCGGAACCCAGCCAATCGTTGACATTATTGCTCATGCACGGTCGTTCGCCGACGCCCTTCCACCCACCATCACTTCATGTGTTGATCTTGGCAGTGGGGCGGGAGTACCCGGTCTGGTCATTGCGATTGCTCGCCCCAATATTCATATCACCTTGGTGGATCGACGATCGAAACGTACCGACACACTGCAGCGAGCCGTACGGTCGTTGAATCTCGAAAATCAGGTGAGCGTGGTCTGTGCCGACATCGAGCGATTTGCACAGCAACCCGAAACCAAACACTCCTTTGATGCTGCTTGTGCCAGAGGGTTTGGCCCTCCCGAATTCACGCTCAAATGGTCGGCGAGACTCGTAAAGGCAGGGGGAGTAATTGTGGTGTCCGAACCCCCGCTCGGCTCCCCTGATCGCTGGAAAGACATCGACCTTCATTCTCTCGGTGTGTCTGCCCCAACTCGGCTGGGTCCCGTTGCAATGTTCCACGTGGAACATTTGTAATCCACCCGAAACCGATAACCGCAATGTTCCACGTGGAACATCTTGGGGCGACATCCCCCCAACTCGCCCAATTACGCGGTATTCTTGCCTAACCATGAACGAGCCAGGTACTCACCACACTGGTCCTTACCCCACCCCACGGATCATTGCCATGGCAAACCAAAAAGGCGGGGTTGGTAAGACCACCACCACCATCAACCTTGGCGCCTGCCTTGCAGAGCAAGGGTACCGAGTGCTGTTAATTGACCTTGATCCACAAGGAAATGCGTCGACAGGACTCGGTCTCAACACTCGCGACATGGAAACCAGTGTGTATGACGTGCTTTTACACGAGACTCCGCTTGAAGACTGTTTGGCGCCTACCGCGGTGAAGAATTTGTTTGTTGCCCCATCCAACCTGGATCTCGCAGGGGCAGAAATCGAGCTGGTTCCGGCGATGGGTCGCGAAACCAGGCTAAAAAAGGCGATTGACGCGATCATTGACCAGTTTGACTATGTCCTCATCGACTGCCCCCCATCCCTGGGTCTCCTCACCGTGAATGGACTTACCGCAGCCAAGGAAGTGATCGTGCCAATTCAGTGCCAGTACTACGCACTTGAAGGCTTGGGTCAATTACTTCGAAACGTAGATCTAGTGAGCAAAAATCTGAACCCTGGACTTGGAGTGAGCCGAATCATTTGCACCATGTTTGACACCAGAACAAAGCTGTCTGGTGATGTGGTAAGTGAAGTTCGAGAACACTTTGGGGACAAAGTGTGTCAGGCGGTAATTCCACACAATGTTCGTTTGGCCGAAGCCCCGTCTCATGGCAAGCCAATCACCACATTTGACCCCAACTCAACAGGGGCAAAGGCATATCGAGCAGTTGCATTGGAGGTGAGTGGTGGCGCGCAAGTCGGGACTAGGTAGAGGATTAGACGCACTTATTCCAACAGGGTCAGTGGTGGCTCCTCCGCGAGATGGCGGTGGTTCAGGTACAGGACTTCAGGAAATTTCGGTTGCTGCAATTGATCCAAACCCCAATCAGCCGCGCAGCCACTTTGACGAAGATGCACTGGCAGAACTCTCGGCCTCAATAAAGGCCATTGGTCTGCTCCAACCCGTATTGGTTCGTCCGTCAGCAACGCCAGACCGCTTTGAACTGATAGCAGGCGAACGACGTTGGCGTGCATCAAAACGTGCGGGCCTGTCAACCATCCCTGCGATTGTTCGTGTTACCGACGATGTTTCATCTGTTGAGCAGGCATTGGTGGAAAACCTTCACCGCCAAGACCTCACTCCACTAGAAGAGGCCGCCGCCTATCAACAGTTATTGGAAGATTTCTCAATGACCCATGAGCAGGTTGCAACCAAAGTTGGTAAGAGTCGCTCAGCAATCACCAACTCGTTGCGTTTATTGTCACTTCCACCAACAATTCAGCAGTTTCTTGCCGATGGCAGGCTCTCTGCTGGACACGCAAAGGCGTTATTGGGTACACCAGATCGTGCACTTCAAGAGTCACTTGCTCGCATTGCTGTTGATCAAGCACTCACGGTTCGGGGTGTTGAAGAAGCCGTTCGAAACGCCATGAACCCTGGTGCACCAACACCCATCACCCCAGCGAAACCAGGTGCAACCGGCACCCGATCTACTACACCATCTATTGGCAAGGGCTCTACAGTAAAAGAACCCGGCCTTCATGAGCTTGAAGATTTGCTGTCAGAACACCTTGCCACTCCTGTCACCGTGACGTTGTCCGGGAAGCATGGAAAAATGGTGGTCGAGTTTGCCGACCTTGAAGACCTGGAGCGAATTTACCGCTTAATGACCGAAGGTCCAGATAGCGACGAATAATCACCCATCATTCTTGGGTTGAGGTTGACCGTCAAGACCAACTTGAGGTTGCGCACAGTATGTGAATAAACCTGTGGATAACTATCCGATGGGTCGATCACACCACTGAATAATGGCATCAGACAGCGGACCAGCGAGTCCAACTGCTGCAGTGTGGTCAAGATCGGGTCCAACAGAGCACATGACGGCCGGCATTCGTGTTTCACGGAGAACAGGCAGCTGCATTCCGCGTGTTTCGAGTGGTGCGAGTCCACTGGAACGACGAACAAAGTCCTCGCACAGTTCGGCCGCGAGTTTCCCTCCGGCGGAGGTAAACGAATCAGTCTTGTAGTACGCGAACTGAACCCCAGAGTCGGGAGTTGATGACACCCCAACGTACAAATTGGCCTCAAATGAGTTTGCTGTTCGCGCATGTGCATGCGGGTCAGCGTTCTCCACGGTCACCACGTCATCACCTCGTGTGCGAAGTTCGCGCACGAGCAGTCGAGTGAGTCGGGTGTGTGTTCCAAAACACCCAACAACAATTCTTGGCCTTCCTGATTTTTCCGCCGACGCGAGCAAAGTTTCATATTCACGCACTGTCACAATTCCCGGACCCTCACCACTCTGACTACGTGTTCGTTCAAGTGCGCGAATGGTGTTTACACCACAAATACCGTCGGCGGTGATGCCGTAATTCTGTTGAAATTCGGTAAGCGCCCTCAATGTGTTCGGACCAAAAATTCCGTCCGCCCGACCGCAGTCAAAACCAAGTTTTGCCAACACGGTTTGCATGGCGCGAACATCATCACCGCGCATGTGAGGCGATGTGAGATACAACAAACGCGACCCAAGAACCCACGACGATTCAACAAGTACAGACCATGTGACGTGGTCACACACTCCTGTTGATGGCAGTCCACGCAGTTGTTGAAACTGTTCAACAGCTAATGACGTATTGCTGCAATACACGCCTTCAGAAAACTCAAGGTCACCAAATGCTCCACTTGCATGAAGTCGGCGTTGAAGGTCAAGTACGGCATTGCCGGAGCTGCCTCGATCTAGAGGGAAGCTGGAAGAAATTCTGCAAGCTCCTGTAGCAATTTGCCTTTACCTTGTGCTCCAACAAGACGCTTTGCTGCTTCACCTTTGTTGAACACAATCAAGGTTGGAATGCTCATGACATTAAATCGCATTGCAATGTCGCCGTAGTCGTCAACATTGAGTTTTGCAATGGTGATTTTTCCGGCTTGCTCAGTTGCAATTTCTGCGAGCACAGGAGCAATCGCTTTACATGGACCACACCATTCGGCCCAAAAGTCCACCAAAATCGGGGTATCTGAACTACGAATAGTTTCATCAAAATTCGCAGATGTGAGAGTGGTAATTGATTGCGCCATAACAAACCCTTCGTTTATGTGTAATGCAATAGTACTGATTGCAACGCACGTTTAAGCGAAATTATTCCACCTGTGACTTATGCGTGTTGGTGTTCGAGCCAACGTTCACAATCAATTGCTGCCATACATCCAGAACCTGCAGCAGTGATTGCTTGTCGATATGTGTGATCTTGGACGTCTCCGCAAGCGAACACGCCGTCAATGTTGGTGTAAGTAGACCCTGGACGAGTAACAAGGTAACCAGAGTCCTCCATATCAAGAATTCCTGTAAAGAGATCTGTGTTGGGGCGATGTCCAATTGCAATGAACAACCCAGTCACTCCAAGTTCGCTTGTTGCTCCAGTTTGAGTATCGGTCAACTGAACTCCAGAAACCTTGTCGTCGCCATGAATCTTTGACACGGTTGAATTCCAGATAATTGAAATCTTTTCGTTTTGAAACGCACGGTCCTGCATGATCTTTGATGCGCGCAACACATCGCGTCGAACAATCAAATGCACTTTGGATGCAAATTTCGTTAAAAATTGTGCTTCCTCTAACGCAGAGTCACCACCACCTACGACTGCAATTTCTTGACCCCTAAAGAAGAAGCCGTCACACGTGGCACACGTGGACAACCCATGACCGATCAAGCGTGATTCTTCGGGAAGTCCAAGCATGAGGGACTGTGCACCGGTACTTACGATCACGCTGTCCGCCGTGTATTCGGTGTCTCGAACCCAGGCGCGAAACGGGCGACTACTGAAGTCAACACGAGAAACTTTTTCTGTAATGAACTGTGCACCAAAGCGTGACGCTTGCTCGCGGCAGCGGCTCATTAATTCCGGACCCATAATGCCCTCAGGGAAACCAGGAAAGTTTTCAACTTCAGTGGTCAACATCAATTGTCCGCCCGGCTGATCACTTGTAGAACTTGGCTCACCTTCAATCACTAGTGGCAATAATCCAGCACGAGCGGTGTAAATAGCCGCGGTGAGACCCGCTGGGCCAGAACCAATGATGAGAACTTTGTGATGACTTGCCATGTTGTAACCCGCGCCTTTGAATTCGTGAGAGGTCACAGAAACTTAGTCGCGCGGATGACGCTTACGCATGCCAATGGCCCCAAGCACAAGGAAAAATGCGCCGAGCACAAAGTATGCAACCCACACCGCGGTGTCGTGTTGCCACCACAGGTCACCAAGCGAAATAAGTGCTCGCATTGTGCCAATGAGCAACAAGACCACACAAAACAGCACGCCAACAATGGCCATGGTTCCGAAAACAAGACCACGAATGATGGCAATCAGTGGGCGGGTGGTGTGGTCACGCACAAAGCCCAGCCAGCGATCAATGAAATCAACCACCGCAGTTGACCAGTTTGGATCCGAAAATGGGTTACTGACCATTGTCTTCAGGCTAACCCTCGGTGAAGGCGACTCCAGCGAGAATGCCTTGGTACGGGTTTGAGGCACTGCATTGTTGGCTCTTACCAACCTCACGAATCTTGATCAAAAGAAACTGGGCGGGAGTGGAGATGGTAAATCCAGCTCGCTCACGTTTGGTGTTGTATCCCGCCGCCACTCGCTCGCCCCACATGTCGATATCAGTTGGAGCAGCATCTACCGCAGTAAATACATCAATGGCCCATGGTGCGTTTTGCATACCAACACGGAGGGTTCCGGTTGCAGGTCGATTTAACTGAACAACAAGCCCGACAAATTCTTTTGATCCAAAATATTGATTGTCGTAACACGTAGTCGACCACATGGTGTCTGCTTTGCCGTCCAGCAAATTCGGCAGCAATTCGTCATTTTCAACACCGTCATCGCCGAGTGGATCAAATGTTGAAATCCCTGAAATTGTGACAGGTTCAAGTACTGGAGTTGGTTCTGGGGCAGCCACAGTTTCTGTTGTCGTTCCGCTTGATACTCGCCACAAGGCCACGCCAGCAATCAAACTCAACGCAATAAGACCAACAAACATTCTTCGTAATGCAAAAGGAGGGGAAGGGTTAGTTGTGCGGTAGTTGCCTCGTGCGGGTGATGGAGAAACACGATTTGGTAATTCCGGCAATTCAGTAATTGACGCTTCAACTTCAACACCAGAAGGCGGTGTGAGTTCAGTGGTTTTATCGTTTGCACCGGTGAGTGCAGTTTGTAGTGCAACTTTTGTCTCAAAACCTGTAGCGAAGCGATGTTCGGGGTTGCGCGAAAGCAATTTGTGAATCACTTTCACAAGTTGTGGTGAAAGTGAAGGTCGCAACCGAGCAAGATCAGTTGGTTCACGTTGCAGGCGAGCAAGTGCAGTGTCGGCGTCTGATTCACCCAAAAATGGCACGCGTCCAGCAAGGCACTCGTACAGCACAAGACCCAATGAATACAGGTCGGATCGACCATCCAATGGCTTGCCACGTACTTGTTCTGGTGCCAAGTATTTGGCTGTGCCCATCATGATGTTGTCGTGGGTGAGGTCGGCGTCGTCAGACGACATTGCTTTTGCAATTCCAAAATCGGTGAGTAGTACGCGACCCTCGGGAGTAAGCAAAATATTTCCAGGCTTCACGTCACGGTGAATGAAATTTTTTGCATGCGCCTCATCGAGAGCGGCAGCAATAGATATTCCAATATGGATAGTGAGTTTTGGTCCTAAACGCTTTTGTTTATCAAGCAACTCACGCAAACTCTTACCCCTGACATATTGCATGATGACGGCTTGTTGACCATTGTGTTCAATGCAGTCGTAAACAGCAACGATGTTTTGGTGAGTGATGCCTGCACATGCAATCGCTTCGCGACGAAAACGTTCTGCGAGTGTTGCGTCATTAACAAGGTGAGGACGAAGCAATTTCACCGCCACTTTGCGATCGAGAAATGTGTCCTTAGCAAGCCATACGACAGCCATTCCGCCGTGAGCAATTTTGCTCTCGAGGAGGTATCGACCCCCAATGAGGCCAGGTAGCACACGTTTTTCGTCCATCGCTGTGAAGCGACGCTAGTGCTCAAACCCCTGTTGAATCAGGGATATCTCCGCGTTGTCTTCAGATTGAACCGACTATTGCTTGACGTGAAATGCAACTCCGATTGTGCCGGCACCAGTATGTGTTCCGACAATTGGACCAATGTCGCCAACAACGATGTCGCCTGAGTACACCGCGCGCAGACTTTCAACAAAATTTTCAAAATCTGTGCAATTTGCTTGCAACACTGCAAGATTTTCAATTGGGCCAGCATCGCGAACTTTTTCAATAAGAAAAGCCAACGCCTTGCTTCGAGTGCGTTGTTTGCCACCCTCTTCAATTTTTCCATCAATTACTTCAATAATTGGTTTGATCGACAAAGCTGACGCAAGCATGGCTTTTGCGCCACCAATACGTCCGCCTTTTTTCAGGTTTTCAAGGGTGTCAAGCGCGCCCCACACCTTGGATCGGCGAGCAAAATCATTTCCGGCTGCGGCTACTTCATCGAGTGAAGCACCGGTTGCAGCGAGCTTTGCGCAGGCAATCACGGTGATTCCTTGCCCCATGCTGGCCGAGAGGCTGTCAATTACACGAACCGAAATGTGTCCGGCTACTGCTTTTGCTGCAAGTTCAGCGCTTTGCATGGTTGCAGAAAGCACTCCTGAAAGTGCAACCATCACAATTCCCGTTGCGCCTTCGGCGGCAAGTTTGCGAAATTCGGCTTCAAACTGACCAGGTGAAGGTGCGGCAGTCTCGGGAAGTATCGGCGATGAGTCACAACGCTTCCAGAACTGTTCGGTTGTGAGATCTTGGCGATCAATGAATTCGTGTTCTCCAAAACGTACGGAGAGCGGGACTATAGAGATGTTGTATTGCTCAACAAGGTATTGAGGAAGGTCGCAAGCGCTGTCGGTGACAATTCGAATAGTCATGGACTCAGCGTAGTGCAGGATGGTTTTCGATTGCTTTCGAGCGATTTTGTTTGCGCCAATGTGCAACCCACCAAGACATCAATAACAATATGGCTACACCAGTTGCCAATTGACCCAAGCCAGCCAATGCGCTCACACGAGCTGAAAGCTTGATTCGTTTGCCCACTTGTGCGGAACCATCGGGCGTGTACAGCACTACTTCAAGAGGAAATGTGCCGTTGGCACGAGCGACTACGGGAACAATGACATCAATTGCCGAGTTAGCCGCAACTGTGACGACTTGAGGTTTTTCTGGAAAGGAAAGTTTCGCACTCGACAGCGTGACTAAAACCGACAATGGAATGCCCGCATTATTTCGTAGCTGCAAACGTAAGTCGCTGGTTTTCCCTCCCAACGTAAAAGTCAGTGATTGAGGAACACTCACCGACGCACGAAACCCTCGAAGCTGAGCACGAAGACCTTTTACATACTCGTCAAAACGCTCGGTGTTGAGTGCATCGCTATGTAAGGCAAGAAAGGAATCTTCCCACCACATGCGAGAGGGGGCATCAGCAGTCAACATGGTGCGAGTTGATTTAATTTCTTGAGCAATTGAAGCAATTTGTGGGCTTCGTGCGAGTAAGTCAATTGCAGCACTCTGAGGCATTGAAAGCGGGGTGTTGGCATCGGTTGGCCGAGGCAACGACGACAAAGGTCGAACGGTGAGTTGCGGCGCATTTGAAAGCGCAACGAGCAAGGTGTTGAGAAGAACAGGATTTGGCAAAGAACCGTCCTGCGTAGAAATCACTACGTGATGGTCCAGGGGTTGGCGTTGCCCGATCACTAATTCACTCTGTTGTGCAACCACTTCTGCAGCAATTGCCATGCTGGTTTGTACAGGACTTCGAGTTAATGCAGACATCGAGGCTGCATAGATGGGGTCCGCTACTCCAATTGACACTTTTTTTGAAACATCGTTTGGGTAACTGGCGCGATATTGCTTGGTGTAGGAATCAAGAGCGCCAAGTGTTTGAGCAGCTTGAGGTGAAAACACAATGTTGGTGTAACCCAAACGCGCGAGCAACGAAACACCTTCTTCGCTTATTGCTTTGGTTGAAAACCATGTTCGTGGGTTTATTGCCGCATCACCGTTTCTTATGTCCAAAATGTCAACGCCACGTTGCAATAGTTGTGTGAATACTTCGGAAAGCTGTGATTCCTCAGCACCTGACGGGTCGAAGGGAACATATGTAGAAGCAAGAGTTTGGTGCTGAGACAGAACTGTCTGAATCTGCCCAAGCAATGTTGCGTCCTGCGATAAAGATGAACTCGCCAAATTGTTCAATGTCTCTGGCGAAATCCGTAAGGACATTTGCCCCGTGTTATTCGATAACGCCGCAACCATTCCATTCAATGTCGTCCGCGTTGAATCAGGCAGCGAAATTTCACCATTTGGCAATTGGCTCAATGGAGGGTTTACTTCTGCAACAACCGATACCGACAACGTGTTCTTACTTGTTTGAACCGTAATGAAATTGACGAAGGTCAGCAATCGAGCAGACTCTCGATCGCCCACGCGAATAGAAAGAGAAACGGGATATACGCCGCTCTTGCGCAAGCGAAGCGAGGCCCCACTCGCGTTGCTGCCTAGCAATGCGACCACATCTCCAGATTCGTTTTTTCCAAGCGAAGAAAATGGCAGATCGTGAGTTTCGATCACTTCAGGACTCGCTTTTCCCGAAGCGGTATTTCGCACGTCCTCTCGAGTGCTCACTGCCGCATGAACTTCAATTCGCAATACGGCAGAGGATTCGTTTCGCAGTTGCTCCTGCGTTTGACTATTTGGGATAGCTAAAACAAACCGAAATTGTTTTCCAATGCTGACATTGAAGTTTTGTCCAATAAGACGAGCCTCAATGGTTGCCGGAAGCGCACCTGGTTGCAGCGATGTTGCATACGCGGGTGCAGAAATACAAAGGACTACAGAGGCAAACAACAGCCCTATCCACCGCGAAACACGGCAATCACGCGTGCGAAACATCACTATGTGACGGTAGTCGGCGCGGTTTCTATTCGCCTGTTCATTAGAGACTAAGCCCTAGCCTACGAAGT
>JACCEE012788969.1_pt1 | contig 20932 bp, 24 predicted proteins | sample 7449931 | NCBI WGS metagenome assembly JACCEE01 (sample SAMN15323457, study PRJNA562643) | freshwater metagenome | isolation source: river surface water | place: USA:Blue River Watershed | collected 2017-08-19 | reverse complement strand
TTATGTGACTACCGGGAAGTAAACGCGAGGGCGGGACCGCGGTCAATCCGCAATGCAACAAACTATGGATCAATTACATGTGCACGATAAATCGTCTGTTTATGTCTGTTTATATTTGCGCTAATACCTAAACTCATATGCCCCAGCGGCACCAAACTACCCCAGCCCAATCAGCGTAAGTCGCATGGCCTTCGATCTCACCGGCAAAAGCGCTTGGTAATCAGGGCTTTCCGCCCACGCTTTCGCCGCCTGTGGATCAGGAAACTCAATTTCCACAAACGCATCAAACGGTGCGCATTCCAACTCATTCCAAAAAAATTGCACCTGATTGCCGCGTGTAATAACCTTGCCTCCGAACGCGTTGATCGTAGCGCCTACCTGCGAACGGTAGACCTCGAAGGCGTGCGGATCGGTCACCGATATCATCCCCAGGATTTTCATGGATCACTCCTCTCTTGATCGATTGTTTCGCTCGGGCCGCACCGGCCCCGCCGCTACGGCATGGCCCCTTGGAGCACCCAGCACATCGTTTCCAATTGACACCCCGTACAGAGCACGGCCCGATCTGGTCAAGCTGAACGACGCGCCCATTCTGCTTGAAGACCGAGACTGGCAGGAATGGATCAATGAAAAAGAGGAGTTCGCTCGCCGGCACCCCCTGGTCTTGGTCGACCCACACATCAGTGCCACGCGATTCGATGAACTGACCCAGCGCGTGATCTCATTTTTTCAAAGCCATGTGCCCGATGGACCCATTGATCAGAACGGTCACTTTCCTTGGCGCAACCATTACCGCCCACAGTCAGCGCTGGAAGCACTGGCCGCCTTAAGCCTAAGCCTCCAAGAGGACTTTGCGATCATGGCCGATCCGGGTGCCGGGGCATTACAGGCTGCTGTGCTCTCGGTTTGTTTTCCCAGCGGCTGGAACCCAGCAGAAAAAATCGGCCAATCCATGGCGGCACTTCACGAGCCTGTCGCCGATAACACTGCGCTTCAGTCAGCCATGCCCGCCCTCTCGCTGGCCATGAGCACCAAGGGGCCATTTGTTCGGTATGTATGGACACTGGCCGACAGCGCCGTTCGGTCGCGTCGCCAGGGCGAAGTTCAGGCCAGGCCAGTTACACACGTGCGCAATCTCTGGTTTCGCTGGGAGCGCCAAGTCACGATCCCGTTGGGCGAAGGCGTATCTCTTTTCCTGATCCGCCTCGGATTGGCGGACTACGAGACCATTATTCGGGATAAATCAGATCACGATCGACTTATTGAGACTCTAGAGTCCATGACCCCGGCGATGATCGCCTACAAGGGACTGCACCAGATCAGGGAACTTGTTCTTCAATCGAGCGTCCCCTAAAGGACGGCTATACTTCGACGCGCCGAATGCTAACCACAGGAGCAATCAATGGCATGGGTCTACCTGAGCATTGCCATTGTGGTGGAAGTCATCGCCACCACAGCACTGAAGTTCTCAGAGGGCTTCTCAAAACCACTGCCCACAGTAGTAGTGCTTGTGGGATACGGCATCTCATTTTTTCTGCTCTCGAAGATTGTTCAGCTCTTGCCGCTATCGATCACGTACGCAATCTGGTCGGGCGTCGGGATTGCGCTGGTCACACTGGTAGGCTGGGCATTCCTTGACCAAAAACTCGACGTGCCAGCCCTGCTGGGTCTGGGCCTGATCATTGGGGGCGTACTCACCATTCAACTGTTTTCCAAAGTCACCCATGGATAAGTTTCTTGACCCCGCCATTTTGTTTTTCGTATTCGGCGTATTCGCGGGGTTCGTGCGATCAAACCTCGAGATTCCGGTGCCGATCGCTCGGTTCCTGTCGCTCTACCTCCTGATGGCGCTTGGCTTAAAAGGCGGCTTTGCCCTTGAGAAGTCCGGCTTCACCCCTGAGATCATCACAACACTCGGCCTAGCGGTTGTGCTGGCCGTCGTGATTCCGATAATGGGCTACAACGTCTTGCGCCGTTACATGCCACAGCTGGATTCGGCGGCCGTCGCAGCAACGTACGGCTCCGTGAGTGCCGTGACGTTCATCACGGCCACGCAGTCATTGGATCATTTTGATATCGCCTACGGCGGCCATATGGCGGCCGCAATGGCACTGATGGAATCCCCCGCGATCATTCTCGCAGTGGTGCTCGCCAACCGCGCCCGCGCCGCAGCCACACAGTCAACTGCTCACACACCAATGTCTAAGGTGCTGCACGAATCGTTTACCGACGGCGCCCAGCTCCTGCTGCTTGGATCCATGGCAGTGGGATTTTTCAGCGGTGCGGCAGGCGAAACCTTGATGGCACCATTTTCGATCGACCTCTTCAAGGGCATGTTGGCGTTTTTCTTGCTCGATATGGGCCTGATGGCCGCCCGACAGATGTCAGGCCTGCGTGACAGGTCTCGCGTGACCATTCTGTATGCACTCCTGGCTCCATTCGTGCATGCCTGCCTAGCACTTGGGCTTGCGGTGCTCGCAGGAATCCCAAGGGGGGACACCGTACTGCTGATGGTGCTGGCCGCCAGCGCCTCGTATATTGCCGTGCCTGCCGTGCTTCGGCACTCCCTGCCCGAAGTCAACCCGGCGGTGTACATGGGCATGTCATTGGGGATCACGTTTCCGCTGAACATCATCGTGGGTATTCCGCTCTATACGGCCATGACCGGCTTTATGGGGTAAGCCCCGATACAGATGGCCGACAAAAAAGCTTGGAACCTTTACGAAAGTGGTTAGACTAACGCCCGTTGAAGGGGAGTAGCCCCCAGCGTCACGGCCGTCAATACGAGCGCAGCAGGATACGCACTCCGGTCCGACGAGCAGTCCTTCTCCAGGACTGTGGCAAGACCTTCGAATCGCCGGCAGCCCGCCTTGCGGGCTGTTTTCGCAACGACTCGGAGCAACAAAATGGAAACTATTGGTAGTTGGTGGATGTGGGCTGGCTTTGCCGTTTTCGTGGTGGTCGCCTGTGCAATCGATCTCTTGGTGCTGCAACGAAAAGGTTCAGAGCGCGTCAGCATGGGCCAGGCACTGCGCTGGTCTGCATTGTGGGTTGCCCTGGCCCTGATTTTTAATGCACTGCTCTGGTGGTACCTAGACGGCCAGGCCGGCCGTGAGATCGCCAACCAGAAGTCTGCGGAGTTCTTTACAGGCTATCTGATTGAGAAATCACTGGCAGTCGACAACATTTTTGTATTTTTAATGCTGTTTACCTACTTCGCGGTTCCCGCCGAGCTGCAAAAGCGTGTGCTCATTCTCGGTGTGATCGGCGCGATCATCTTGCGTGCCGTGATGATCCTGATCGGTGCTTGGTTGATCAAGGAATTCCATTGGGTGTTGTACATCTTCGGCGCCTTCCTGCTGATCACCGGCATCAAGATGTTGGTGTTTGCTGAAGCCAATAGCGACCTGGAGAAAAACCCAATCCTGAAGTGGATGCGCGGCCATATGAACCTCACCTCAGACTTTGATGGGGAGAAGTTCTGGGTTACGCGCCAGGGTGTACGGTTTTACACGCCACTGTTCGTCGTGATGATTCTGATCGGCATCACCGACGTGGTGTTTGCAGTCGATAGCATTCCGGCCATCTTTGCAATCACGGAGGACCCGTTTATCGTGATGACCTCGAACATCTTTGCGATTCTCGGCCTGCGTGCGATGTATTTCTTACTCGCAGATCTCAAAGAACGCTTCCACCTGCTGACCTATGGTCTTGGTGTGATTCTGGTCTTCGTGGGTACCAAGATGCTGATCGTGGATTGGATCAAGATCCCCGTAGGTATATCGCTCGCTGTCGTGGGCGCAATCCTGGCCACATCGATGATTGCCAGCCTCTACACCACCCGCAAAGCTTCGCCCTCCAATTAAGGCGGGGAGACCCGCTCAGCGCCCGATTCCGATCGTGTCCATCGCAGCAGAGAGCTGCGCTACGGCACGGTCGGGATTGTGGAGCTTATCCAGGCCGAAAAGGCCAATGCGAAACGTCATGAAATCGGCCGGCTCATCGCACTGAAGGGGCACACCCGAGGCCGTCTGCAACCCCGCTTGGATGAATTTTTTAGCATTCTGAATGTCCGGGTCACGGGTATAACTGACCACCACTCCGGGAGCCTTGAAGCCCTCTGCGGCCACACTCTTGCAGCCACGGGACTCTAAGAGGCTGCGTACCTTCTGGCCCAGCGTGATCTGCTCTTGCCGCACCCGGTCAAAGCCATAGTCACGCGTCTCCTGCATGACATCACGCAGACGGCACAAGGCATCGGTGGGCATGGTGGTGTGGTACACGTGACCACCACCCTCGTAAGTCTCCATGACCTGCAACCATTTCTTCAAATCTGCTGCATAGCTGGAACTTGCGGTGTCGTTGATTACGGCACGCGCCCGTTCGCTCAACATGACCATGGCGCAACAGGGCGAACTGCTCCAGCCTTTTTGCGGCGCCGAGATCAGCACATCCACACCGGTAGCCTGCATATTGACCCACATAGCACCAGAAGCTACACAGTCCAGAACCAGCAGGCCGCCCACCGCATGGACGGCGTTGGCCACGCGGGAGAGGTAGTCGTCGGGAAGCATCATGCCCGCAGAAGTCTCAACGTGAGGCGCAAACACCACAGCAGGGCGTTCACGGGCGATTGCGTCTTCCACCTCTTCGATCGGGTGCGGGACCCAGGGCGACTCCGGCCCGCCGACCTGCGGCCGGGCTTTCAGTACGGTCACCCTCGAGGCGATCGCCCCCATCTCAAGAATCTGACTCCAGCGAAAACTGAACCAGCCATTACGAATCACCAGCACGGGTTTTTGATGGGCAAATTGGCGAGCCACAGCCTCCATCCCAAACGTACCGCTTCCCGGCACCAGAATCGCCGACTGTGCGTGGTAGACCTGCTTGAGCATTCCAGAGATGTCGCACATCACGCCCTGAAATCGCTTGGACATATGGTTTAAGGCTCGATCGGTGTACACCACCGAAAACTCAAGCAAGCCATCGGGATCAATATCGGGTAACAAGCCTGGCATACGCCCTCCTTCGCAGGTTAAACCAGCACACCGGCCGCCAGACAGAGCGACGCTACGATCGAGAGATGTGCACGCAATCTGGGATACCACTCCGGCAAGTCAATACGATTTGCCAGATCGGCGTCTTGCCAATACGCCAGTGCAAATCCGAGAATCAACAAGGAACAACTCAGAGGCGAGGCGATGACCAAGGCCAAAAATCCAAGGAGCGCAGGTATCACGCTCCACACGTAGGCCTGCGTTCGTCGCGCTGCAGGCATCGCGGTCGAGAGCATGGCGAACCCCCAATGCAATGCCCCTACAAAACTCAGGATCACTGCCCCATAGGCCACCAGCCCAAAGAGCCAGTCCACACGATCGGAATAGGCTTGGGTAATATGCGCGATGGCCGCGACCACAAACGGTATCAACCCCCCATAACCCAGCGCCGCCACCAAGGGTGGAAGAGGCTGCGGAGGCGTGGCTTGTTTTACGACTTTCATGAACCGCATTTTAAGCGGGACAACCCGTTCGCCCGGAACCTTTTCCACACGACCGAGACAATAATCAAATGCTGACCGCCCTCCTCGACAACACGCTCGTGCTGATTGCCCTCTCGGCCCTGCTCGTGGGCTCAATTGTCATGGCGGTGCACCACGCAGAGGTTGTCGCCCACCGCGTAGGGGAGCCTTACGGAACCCTGATCCTCGCCGTATGCGTGACCGTGATCGAGGTGGCTCTTATCGCCTCGATCATGCTCTCCCAGTCGCCAGGCAGTGAGCTCATTGCACGGGATGCGGTGTTCGCAGCCATCATGATTGTGGTCAATGGTGTGGTGGGCCTGGCCATTTTGATTGGCGGCATAAAACACCACGAACTGGCCTTCCGAATCGAAGGCTCCAACTCGGCCCTGACCGTATTGGCGGCCCTTGCCACCCTGACACTGGTGCTGCCCAGCTTTACGGAGAGCTCTGCGGGGCCAACCTATTCGAATGCCCAATTGATCTTCGCGGGCCTGTCCTCTCTAGTGCTCTATGGCACGTTTGTGTTTGTGCAGACGGTGCGGCACCGAGACTACTTTCTTCCGGTAGAGCCTGAAGAGCTTGGCAACAAGAAAGCACATGCGCCCACCCCGAGCAGAGCAAAAGCGGTTCGCAGTGGAGCTTTCCTAGTGATCGCTCTGGTTCTGGTGGTGGGTCTTGCCAAGGCCCTTAGCCCCAGCATCGAGCGTGGCGTACAGAGCATCGGTGCGCCCCAGGCGATTGTGGGCATCATCATTGCTGCACTGGTGCTCGCGCCCGAGAGTGTGGCTGCCATTCGTGCCTCGCTAGCTAACCGCCTTCAGACCAGTTTCAACCTTGCGCTTGGCTCTGCACTGGCAAGCATAGGACTAACGATCCCGACGGTTGCAATGATCTCGATCGTTTTTCAATTGCCGCTTAATCTTGGCGTCGGACCAGTCCACATCATCTTACTCACGCTCACGCTCCTCTCAGGCATCATCACATTGGCCACAGGCAAAACTGCAGTGCTGCAGGGCGTGGTGCATCTGGTGATTTTTATTGCCTATTTGTTCCTCACCATCGTCCCTTAGACACCAGCAACGGCTACTGATGCACTCTGCTCGTTATTTAGGTAGGGAAACCTTTGGCATGCGCTCTAAAATGATAAAACTGCGCTCGGTGAGATAGTCCGACTCGCGAATCCGATCAAACCGTTTCGGGGCGGGCAGTACGGATGCTAGCCAGGCGGCCTGCATGGCATCAAGCTGCGAGGCAGGCACGCCGAAATAATGTCGGGCCGCCGCCTCGATTCCGAATACACCAATACCCCACTCCGCAGTGTTCAAGTAAAGCTCCAAGATACGGCGTTTATCGTGCGTAAGCTCCAGCATGGCAGCGATGATGAGCTCTTGCGCCTTACGGATATACGACCGCTCAGAAGAGAGAAATAGATTCTTGGCCAGCTGCATAGTGATCGTAGAGCCGCCGCGTCGCACCTGACCACGCCGCATATTTTCCCGGGCTGCTTTTTCAATGGCTTCCCAATCGACGCCATCATGAAAAGCGAACGCAGAGTCCTCGGCGGCGATCACGGCCTGCTTGAGTGGCACCGAGATTGCGTTGTAGGGCACCCAGACCTGCCGAATGCGCACAGATGACTTGGCCTGCGAAAGCCGATCACGCTCTGCATCCATGAATGCGGTAGAGGCCGGGTTATTCCACTTAAACCAGACCACTTGCACAAAGAAAAAGGATTGGACGCCCAGAAACGCGATCAGCATTAACCAGAATGGCCAACGCAGAAAGCGCCACACACCATTACGGTTTTGGCTGTTGTGCTTCTTGCTCCGAGGAACCCGCTTCATGATGTCACTATCGTCTGCCCACGCCACACTGATCGGTCTGCCTGCAACTGTCGCCCGCTATTGTGCACCCCTTCTGCTGGGGCTCGCATTGCTTCCGGGCTGCGCCCATTCCCAGCTTGGAGATCAGCAGTACCAGCCCACCGTTGGCCAACACGGAAAAGATGTGATCTGGGTGCCCACCCCGGATCACCTGGTGGTGCGCATGCTCGAGACCGCAAAGGTCAAACCGAATGACCTGGTGATCGACCTTGGTGCCGGAGACGGAAAAATTCCAATTCAAGCCGCGCGCCAGTTCGGCGCGCAGGCCATCGGCATTGAGTACAACCCCGAGATGGCCAACCTAGCCCGGCGCAACGTCCAACGGGCTGGCGTATCCGACAAGGTCAAGATCATCACGGGCGATATTTTTGTCGAGGATTTTTCCAGTGCCACCGTGCTGACCATGTATCTACTGCCCTCGCTCAACCAGAAACTCAAACCCTTGATTCTCAAGATGAAGCCTGGCACGCGTGTCGTAAGCCACTCGTTTGATATGGAGCCTTGGGAGCCCGACCAAGTGATCTCGGCCGAAAACAGTGCGCAGGGCTATTTTTGGATCGTACCCGCCCCCGTGCAAGGGTCATGGAGAATCCAGGGCCTTGACGCAAATAGCATAGACCTGCACCTGACGCAACGCTACCAAAAATTTGATGGGCGACTGCAGTTGCAGGGCAAAACCATTGCATTTGATTCCGGCCGCATCGTGGGCGATGAAATCCGCTTTGACTACCGTGACCCTCAGGGCAACCTGGTGACTGTGGTTGGAAAAGTCACCGGATCGCAGCTGACAGCTACCGCCTACGGCGCGCGCTCTGGAAAACTTACGGGCTCACGGCTCCCTTAAAGCAAGAGGGATGCACCACACGTCTGCCCCAACAACACCCGCACAGCCCACGCGAGGCAACGGATCTAGTGATCTGCGGTGATCGAGAGCGCAGAGGCGTATGCACTCGCCCAGGCCCACTGGAAATTATGGCCGCCCAGGTGGCCCGTCACATCCACACACTCGCCAATGAAGTAGAGGCCCGGCTGTGATTTGGCCATCATGGATCGGCCATCCAATTCCCGCGTATCGACACCGCCCACCATCACTTCGGCCTTCTTCCAGCCCAGTGTGCCCGCAGGCTTGACCGACCAATCCCGTAACGACTCCATCAGCCGCATACGATCAGTGCGGCGAATCTCGGCCCAGCGCCGCCCCGATACAGCATGGTTGTGGGCCACCCAACGGGCAAACCGTTCTGGCAAATGGGCCGCTAACACCGATTCCACCGATTTACCTCCGGCACCCTCCTCGGCCGCTAATGCGCGAACCGCGGAATCCGCTAGCCATTGAACAGCAATCGACTCACCCTCTTGCCAATAACTGCTCGCCTGCAATACGGCCGGTCCAGACAGCCCTTTGTGCGTGATCAAGAGATCTTCATCAAATACCGCAAAACCGTAGCGCTGATCCCGAGCACCACTGGAGATCCGAACAGGAAGACTCACGCCCGATAAGTCGCTTAGGCCTGCCAAGCGCTCATCGGTAAACGACAACGGCACGAGTCCGGGGCGTACCTCGGTCACGGCCAGTCCAAACTGTCGCGCCCATTCCAATGCAATTGCGGTTGCACCGATCGCAGGCACAGGGAGCCCCCCGGTCGCAATCACAATACGCTGGGCGCGGACTGCACCCATGGATGTTGCCGCCTGCCAGGCTGCTGCATCACGCGAGAGCCCGTGGACCGACACCGGGTGACGAATCTGAACACCCCCTTGGTCACACTCGGCCATCAGCATGGCAACGATCTGTGTGGCGCTGTCATCGCAAAACAACTGGCCCCGATGCTTTTCGTGAAACCCAATCCGATGACTACGTACGAGATGAATAAAGTCAGCGGGCCGATAGCGGGCCAGCGCACTCTTGGCAAACGAGGGATTCAACGACAGAAAATTTTGGGGCGAGGAATCACGGTTGGTAAAGTTGCAGCGGCCACCACCACTGATGCGGATCTTCTCGCCAAGCGTCTTGGCGTGATCGACAAGCAGCACGCTCTGGCCGCGTTGCCCGAGCAGTCCGGCACAAAACAAACCCGCCGCCCCAGCACCAATCACCAACGTATCAACGTGTGTCACGGTCACTCCGCCTCAAGCCACCAACACACGCCACAGCCCCACACTGCTCACCACAATCAGCGCGGCCCCCAGCGCCCTAAAAAATGTTGCCGTCTCTGCAGCTACGATTCGGGCATGCAGGCGATCGCCCAAGAGGTGCCCGACAAACGCACATGGAAAGAGCCACAGATGATGGATCAGCAGCAGATCAACACCGGCCACCACAAACGACGTCAGCTTAATTGAAGTCAAGATAAACCAGAGCACAAACAAGGTGTCCCGTAGCTGATGCTTGGCCACCTGCGAAGCTACTACCGGTACAACCAGGGGCGCGCCGGCCAGTGATGTCCCACTGATGTAGCCCCCAAGGCCAAGCAGCCCGACATCCAGTGCCTTGCTGCGATGGGTGATCGGCCGATTCAAAATGTAGGCAATCGCATAGGCAAACACGATGCCGAAAATCACCGCACTCATAAGCTTTGGCGACAAGGTGAGCAGCCCGATCACACCAATCAATTTCGGAATGATCATGATGCGCATGACACGCCCCACCACGGCCCAATCGATACTTGAGCTGCTTGATGCGAGGTGTCCGTCGGCCATTCGTCGGTGATGGCTCTGCCACATGATCAATCCAGAAAAGATCAGCAGCTGCACTGCAATCAATGGCAGAAACACCAACGGATCGTTTTTGATCAAGAGCAGAAACGGTAGCGACAGCACCGCACCCCCAAACCCCAGGCCACTTCGAACAAACCCGCTCCAGCCGAAAATAAGACCAATCAAAACGTAATCAGACCACTCCAATCCACTCATGTCACCAGCACCACCTTCCCAAGCACCAACAGCACCATGACCTTGAGAAAATTTTTCAGCCAGCGTCGGTAGGTTTCGACGTCGGTACGTTCCCGGCGGCGCGCGCCTTTACGACACAGCCAAATGCACAGCGGGGCAATCATCAGCCCAGGAATCCACTCCGATGGCACCACGGCAGGCACCTGAGGCCCTCCCAGTGAGAGCGTGACGAAGTGAATCACCTTTCCGGTAAAAAAACACAGATTGATCGACTGCACCATTGCCAGCGGAGAGAGTCCCGCGATCAGGCAAAAGATCAACAAAAACGGGGCGCCCATGTTTACTGCCGTCTCGGTGTTGCCGGCCAGAAAACCAAATAAGACCGCCACAGGGTGAACCCAGGCCGCGGGCAGCTGGACATGGGCTTTTCGAACCACATCCACCGATAGAAAAATGACCATGGCCAACGCAATGACCAGCAAGAGGATCCGAGGCTCGGCGTGCTGAAAGATCCAAGCACCGCTGACCGCCCCGCAGGCCATGGCCAGGGGTAGAACCCAATGACGGCCTATGCTTTGCCGAAGACCGCCGCCGAAAAAGGCCAGCTGGAACGAGAGCATCAGCGCAGCCGGAACCGTCAGAACCATGGTGGTGCGCAGGTCCAAGACCAGCACCAACAAGGGCATCGCAACCGTGACAAACCCCAGGCCCAACAGCCCGTGAAGGTAAGCCGCGACCGGCACGATGGCCAAGGCCCACAGCAGCTCATGGGCGGGCGGCAGAAAAGTCAGCATGGGGCACCAGTGGGTTCCAAGAAACCCGCTAGTCTACCGAGGGTTAGGGCAAATCACAGGGTGACGAAGGGGAAAAATTTCTTAGACTCATCGCAGTCGTTTCACCAAACCCTCCCCGAAAGGCCTCAACGATGTCGTACCTCCGACGCATGTCTCTTGCGCTGTGCTTTGGCGCGTTGATTTCGACCCCCTCGCTTGCCGACACCCCCCTTGGCGACGACAAATACCAGCCCCAAATCGGCCAAGATGGCAAGGATGTGATCTGGGTGCCCACCAACGATGAACTGGTCAACAAAATGCTTGAGACGGCCAAAGTCACCGATCAAGATATTGTTTATGACCTCGGCGCAGGTGATGGAAAAATTCCGATTGCTGCTGCACGCAACTACGGTGCCCGGGCCGTGGGCATTGAGTACAACCCCGAGATGGCTGCACTCGCACGCCGCAATGCCCAGCGTGCCGGCGTAGCCAACAAAGTCAAAATCATTCACGGCGATATCTTCAAAGAAAACTTTTCCGAAGCGACCGTGGTCACGCTGTACCTGCTGCCCGATCTGAACTTGAAACTTCGGCCCACCATCTTGAAGATGAAGCCCGGAACACGTGTGGTCTCTCACGCCTTCAACATGGGCGATTGGGAACCTGATCTTAAGATCGAGTCGGCGCGTGCCCACGGCTACTATTGGGTGGTTCCTGCCAACGCAGCCGGCCAATGGGCCATCGAAGGACTCGACGGCGGCCCGGCGACACTCCAGATCAGCCAGCGCTATCAACAAATTGGCGGCAACATCACCATCGGCAAGAAAACCCAGCCTATGTTGGGAGCCGTGCTCTCCGGCGATAAGCTGAGCTTTCGTTATCTCGATACCTCTGGAACGCTTCATAGCGTCAAGGCAACGGTCAAAGGCAACAGCCTAGAGGGCGAGGCCCAGGGCGGCTCTCTCTTCAATAACATCAAAGGCAAGCGCCAGTAAGCACCGCCATGAGCTCAACCGATCCGCAGCGGCTGCTGCAGCCGCTGGGGGCTGTCGCGATTATTGTCGGCATCGTGATCGGTGCCGGCATCTTTAAAACACCCTCCATGGTCGCAGGCGTGACCGGCGATATCGGTTGGCTCATGACCATCTGGATCGCCGGTGCGCTGATTTCCCTGGCCGGCGCCCTCTGCTACGCCGAGCTCTCCACTGCATACCCGCATGCAGGCGGGGACTATCACTTCCTCACCCTGGCTTACGGCAAGAGCATCTCGTTTTTGTACGCCTGGGCTAAGGCCATGGTGATCAACACGGGATCGATTGCGCTCTTGGCGTTTGTATTCGGCGATTACATGAGCAAGGCCGTGCCACTGGGGCCGCATTCCACTGTCATCTGGGCGGTCGGTGTCATTGTGAGCCTCACACTGATCAACATCATCGGGATTCACACCTCAAGCCGGGTGCAATCGGTACTGACCGGACTGGAAATACTTGGGCTTGTGGTGATCATGATCGCCGGTTTCATGGTCTCGCCACCCGAAACGGTCGCACCGGCGACGGCGTTTTCGTCCACACCTCCCATTGGCCTGCTGGGGCTTGCCCTGGTCTTCGTCTTGCTGACATTTGGCGGGTGGAACGAGGCGGCGTATATCTCTTCAGAGGTAAAAGGTGGTGTGCGCGCAATCGTTCCCGTGATCGTGATCAGTCTGGCTGTGATCACCATCATCTACCTGCTCGTCAATGCAGCGCTGCTTCATGGTCTCGGGCTAAAGGGTCTAGCAGAGAGCAAGGCACCCGCAGCAGATCTGCTGCGGGCTGCAATGGGACCCTGGGGAGAAAAAGCCATCGGAGTATTTGTGGCCATTGCCACGCTGACCAGCATCAATGCCACCTTGATCGTCGGCGCGCGGGCCAATTACGCCCTTGGCCGAGATTGGTCAGCGCTACGCTTCATGGGCTACTGGCAACCCGCCAAAGGCTCTCCCACGCCCGCCTACATTGCCCAGTGCGTGATTGCATTAGCACTGGTCGGATTCGGAGCCCTTCAATCGGATGGCTTTGAAGCCATGGTGGAATTTACCGCTCCCGTGTTTTGGAGCTTTCTGTTCCTGGTGGGGATCTCTGTGTTTGTGCTTCGCGCACGCGACAAGGGTCGACACCGGCCCTTCCGCATTCCGCTTTACCCCATCACCCCGCTACTGTTTTGCGGATCGTGCGCCTATCTCGCCTACTCCAGCATCAGTTACGCACAAAGCAAAGGCGCCATTCATATCTCGTTTGCCGTGATGGCCTTTGGATTGATTGCCCTGGTGATCATGTCGTTGACCACCAGGACATTCCAACGCTCGTGACTTAGTCGATCTTGGCGCCGGAGTCTTTAACGACTTTGGCCCACTTGGTAACTTCGGCGTTCACGATCTTGGTGAAGTCTTCCGGCGACTGGCCACCGGGCTCTGCACCCAGACCCTTCCAGATGTCTTGCAGTTCTTTCGTGGCCAATGCCTTGGCCACTTCTTGCTGCATGCGGTTGATGATCGGACGGGGCGTACCAGCCGGCGCCCAGAGCGCATACCAGGTCTTGCCATCAAAGCCCTTCAAGCCCAGCTCGGACAGCGAAGGAACATCGGGAAGCGCAAACGAGCGCTTTTCAGTGGTGACCGCAATCGGGGTGAGTTTGCCGTTTTTGATCTGTGGGACTGACGTGCCGAGACCATCAAACATCAAATCCACCTGGCCAGCAAGCAGATCGGCCATGGCCGGGCCTGCGCCGCGGTATGGGATGTGGGTGATAAAGGTGCCGGTTGCGCCCTTGAACATCTCACCGATCAGATGATGCGTGGTGCCACTTCCAGCAGAAGCGAAATTCAGCTTACCGGGGCGCTCTTTTACAAACTTTAAAAACTCTGCGTAATTCTTAACCGGAACGCGAGAGGGGTTCACCACGATCACATTGGGCACCGAGGACACCAAGGTCACGGGTACAAGATCTTTCTGAAGGTCGTAACCAAGCTTGGGGTAAAGCGATACCGCGATCGTGTGGTGCACAGCTCCAACCAAGAAGGTATAGCCATCGGCAGGCGACTTGGCCGCGACCTCTGCACCCAGCGTTCCACCGGCACCGCCTCGGTTGTCGATCACAATGGACTGGCCGAGCTGACCGGTCAGGACCTTTCCCAACGGCCGGGCGAAGGCATCGGTGCCACCGCCTGCCGCAAAGGGCACTACGAATTTGATGGGCTTAGTCGGCCATGCCGCCTGGGCCGATGCAGTTGATGCTACCGAAGGGAGGACTGCGGCCGCCGCAATGCCCTGCACAAACTGACGACGATTGAGTTTGGACATGATGTCTCCTTAGATTTTTGTGCCAAAAGGATGTCAAAAGATGGGCCGTTTGTGCCCCCGGAGAATCCCTGCCCAACCGGACTTGATGTAGGGACTATGGGGCCCAACGCGGCATTCGTGAGCGGTGGGCTGGCATAATCCGACTCATGGCAAGAACTGTTCAATGCATCAAACTGGGAAAAGAGGCCGAGGGCCTGGATTTCCCACCCGTCCCGGGCGAGATGGGCAAAAAGCTTTGGTTATCGGTCTCCAAACAGGCCTGGCAAGACTGGATCAAGCAGCAGACCATGCTGGTTAACGAGTACCGCCTGAACCTCTCCGATCCAAAGGCCCGGAAGTACCTCAGCCAACAGATGGAGAATCATTTCTTCGGGAGCGGAGCCGACACCGCTTCAGGGTACGTCCCGCCGAAGTCTTAACCAATAGCGGCCCAGCAGGGCCGCTTTGCTTTACGACTGAACCTGTTTTTCGACATCCTCGATGTCTTGGTGGCGTACGTCTCGGCCTTTGACCATGTACACGACGTGCTCCGACATGTTCTTGGCGTGATCACCAATACGCTCTAACGCCTTGGCCACAAACAGCAGGTCGATTGATCGCGAGATGGTGCGCGAGTCTTCAATCATGTAGCTGATGAGCAAGCGCAATGTGTTGCGGAATTGGTCATCCACCCCGATGTCTTCACGGATCACCTCGGGCAAGGCCGTGGAATCGTTTCGGGCAAACGCATCGAGCGACTTGCGCATCATTTTGACGACGACACTGTGCATCGCGGCAAGGTCCACCCTCGGGGTGAAGTGTGCGTTGCCCTCGTGGATGTACAACGCCATACGCGCAATTTTTTCTGCTTCATCACCAATGCGCTCGAGATCACGAATCATCTTCATACAGGTGATCACAAAGCGCAGGTCGTAGGCCGTGGGCTGGCGTCGGGCGATCACGTGATTGCAACGGTCATCGATATCGACTTCCATCCGATTGACCTGTTTTTCACGATGCAAAACATCCTTCAAGAGGGGTACATCGCCCTCCTCGAGGCCTTTCATACCGCTTTCGATCATGCCCTCTACCAGTCCACCTAACTCCAGCACGCTCGTGCGGATGGCTTCCAATTCTTTGTCGAATTCTTTCGAGGTGTGGGAGGTGGGCATGGGAATACCTATGGGTAACGATGAATAGACCGAGAGGGTAGCCTAACCGTGTTTCACTTTTGTGTCAGCCGCTCCACACCCTGCGCGGAGGCGACCAAGGCCAGATCGGCCCGCCGAAGGGCAAACACCCCATTGGTCACCACGCCAGGAATCTGGTTTAACGCGGTCTCCATGGCCTGGGGATCGGTAATGGCTAGACCGTGAACATCCAAAATGGGGTGGCCGTTGTCCGTGATCACCCCAGCCCGAAGCCGAGGGTCGCCCCCAAGCGCCCGAATCGCCCAACTGACCGGCGTGACCGCCGAGGCAATCACCTCTACCGGCAGCGGGAAACGGCCCAGGACCTGTACGCACTTCGAGGCATCCACAATACAGATAAACCGCTTGGCAGCACTGGCCACGATTTTTTCCTGGGTCAGCGCCGCGCCCCCACCCTTGATCATGCAGAGACTGGCATCAATCTCATCGGCGCCGTCAATGTAAAGATCCATTGGGGCGGCAAGCTGATCCAGTTCCATGATCTCGTAGCCCAGCGCGCGAAGCCGCTCAGAGCTGCGCTTGGAGCTCGAAATTGCAGCCTTTAAGCGCTTGCCGGCCTTAGCAAGCTCATCGATAAAACAATCCACCGTGGAGCCTGTACCCACCCCCAGCACCGAACCATCGGGCACCTCACGCACGGCCGCCTGCGCTACGGCGATTTTCAAACGCTGCTGGTCAGAGATCATCATAAAATGGCTCTTTTAAAGGAATCAGGATTTTGCCATGGCCAAAGTGAAATACGACTGCAGCAAATGCCCCGGATATTGCTGCAGCTACCCCCGGATCACCGTGACAAAGAAAGACGTCAAGCGACTGGCCGAGCACTTTGGCATTACCGAGGCCGCCGCCTGGAAGAAATTCATCACCCAGTACACGGTTGAGGAAGGCGATGAAAAAGGCGAAGTGGAAAATATTCTTAAGCACCGCAAGGATCACATCTACGAGACCATTTGCCAGTTTTTTGACCGTGATGAGCGTCGCTGCACAATTTATAAAGCCCGGCCTGACGTCTGCCGTGAATACCCCGACGGTAAAACCTGCGGCTATTACAACTTCTTAAAGTTTGAGCGCAAGCACCAAGGCGACAAAGAGTTTATTCCTAGCGCCTAAGATCCTCTGAAGCGCCTAGCGAAGACCGTGCGAGGCGAAGGGAACCAACCTGCATCTGACCGCTCTCAGATCGAGATCATTTTGAATGGAGGTCAGCATGCAGTGTCCCGTGTGCAGAGATTCGCAGTTGGTCATTTCGGAGCGTCAAGGCATTGAGATCGACTATTGCCCAACATGCCGTGGAGTTTGGCTTGACCGCGGAGAGCTCGATAAGCTGATCGAACGTTCGGCTGCAGCGGCGCCAGCGCCGCAACCCGCACAGCCTTACAGGGGGGACTCGAAACCCTACGGCGATCCACGGCACGGCTATTACAAAAAACCGAAATCGTGGCTCAGCGACATCTTTGATTAAGCACTCTGTAACGGCAGCACCTCTGGCACCCTCGCAACATTAACGTCACTTATTGCTATTGATTGAAGGGGCCACTCAACCCCCTGTAAGTGAGGCAGGAGGACCGGGGTGCTCTTTCCACATCGCGGAATTTTCATGCGGCGCCCAAAGGGCTGCGGGCGTATGATTCGCCCATCGTGTTGCACGACAACATTTAATGCGTATTCTCCGACGCATCCTTCCGACCTTTGGGGTGATCCTCATCTCCTTTGGGATCACGTTTTTAATTCCTGAGCTGATCTCACTGGCGGGCGATGACGGGGCCGCGAATGACTTCTGGGCACCTTTCCTTCTAACGCTATTTCTCGGGCTTGTGTGCGCTTCGCCCGCAATCGTTGGGAAACAGATGCCGGAGCTCATGCCCCGCGATGGAATTTTGCTTGTGGTCATGTGCTGGACACTGATTCCGGCACTGGCTTGCCTGCCGTTCATCGTCTATTTCCATGACATCGGCAGGCCCATCTCGTGGTCGTTTGCATATTTCGAGGCGGTCTCAGGCCTAACCACGACGGGATCTACGGTGATCGTTGGTCTGGATGACCTGCCCTACGCAATAAATTTCTGGCGATGCTTCTTGCAATGGATTGGCGGCATGGGAATCTTGATTCTTGCTGTTGCCATATTGCCCTTGGTCAGCGCTGGGGCCGGCTCCATTTTTAAAGCAGAATCCACTGGCCCCCTGAAGGAGGCCAAACTCACTCCGAGAATCGCCGAGACCGCCAAAGGCCTCTGGGGTGTCTATTGCCTGTTTTCGCTGGCCTGCGTCATGGCGTACTGGGCAGGCGGCATGTCATGGGGAGACGCATGGCTGCACATGTTTTCCACCATGAGCCTTGGCGGCCTTTCATCTCACGACGATAGCTTTGGCTATTTTCAATCTCCAGCCCTTGAGTGGATAGCAATATTTTTTATGCTGATTGCCAGCGGGAGCTTCGCCCTCTATTTCGTGGCACTCAGTAAACGAAGGGTGCTGATCGTGTTCAGAGATCCCGAATGGATCGGCACACTGTTTCTTTTGTTGGGGTCAAGCCTGCTCATTGCCTTTATTTTGCTTTTACATGATGTCTACGACGATCCGATGCAGGCACTGCGGGTTGCAATGTTTAACACCGTATCGATTGGCTCAACGACCGGCTATTCGACGGCGGATTACAACCAGTGGCCGATTTTCGCACCAGTTCTTATGCTTTTGCTGTCGGGAGTTGCAACCAGCGCCGGGTCAACCGGGGCAGGAATTAAAATGGCGCGCCTGGTTATTCTGATTAAACAGACGCGCCGCGAAATCACGCGCATGCTGCACCCCAGGGTCATCGACCCCCTTATGGTCAATGGCGAGCCAGTGGCGAACCGCACTATTTTTGCCGTCATGTCGTTTATGTTGGTGTATGGAGCGACAGTCCTGTTACTCACCTTCGTTTTGTTGCTGACCGATATGCCCCTGGATACGGCATTTAGTGCGATCGTCGCTTCGGTCAACAACACAGGGCCTGGACTCAACGAGATCGGGCCTTCAGGCAACTATGCAGGGCTCACTGAATTCCAGATCAACGTCTGCTCAATTGCAATGATTCTTGGTCGCTTGGAAATGATGTCATTTTTAGCGATTTTTACATTCGAGTTCTGGCGCGATTAACCCGTAAGCGGCCCAAGGCGTCAGTGCCTTGATGGATGCCACACGCTACAAAAGAACTCCCGAACGCAGACCTAGCGATTCTTCTGAAACGCGTCCACCGTTTCCACGAACTTAACCAATTCTTCATACAGAATCCGGTCATCGTGAAAAAAGTACTCGATTGCTTTTTTCGAGAACACATAACCACGCTTGCCCTCTTGCCGCTCAGTGACGAGCCCCAGATCGACCATCTTTTTTAATTTACGCCGGACGGTTTCTCTTGGGCGACGTGATATTTCCGATAACGACAACGCCGTTACAGGTGTGAGCTCAATATGCTCCATTTCCTCGACGGTGATTTGGCGATGAATTAAACGCCGAACGTTATCCGGGTTATAGAAGTTAGCGGCATTCAGCTCGCCCAGCTGATAAAAGAGCGCGGCACATTCGGCGTCGTAATCAAACAATGCCTGATGGCGCCGAAACGCTGCGCCAAACGTCTTTCCCACCAGAAACCCGAATAGTGGATAAAGCGGCACCCACTCTTCAATCGTTAGGTTTTTCTTCATAACCGCGACGCTATCCAAAAAGCACTCTTATGGGAACCCCAGATTGAGTACACGAGTACTCATTTTGAGCAATTTTGGCGCCGATTTTTTGCGAACCAAAGATACATTCGCCTCGATTTTTCCATAAACCCACCCCTTTGAGGGTTCACAACACTACGGGCGATACATGGGTTACTTAGGACTAGAAGAGGCTGAGCGCGCCATTACGCTTGGTGCGTATCACCAGGCATTCGAAATCTTTATGGCCATGGTGGAGTCGGGTGAGGATCCCGCGTTTTACAAACTCTGTGAAATGACGCTGCATGGGCAACTCGATGACGACGAGCGGCAGGCATTTATTCGTCGTTTGTTTCTGGATATCGAGCAGGGCAATGGCGTCGCAGCGTTCAATGCGGGGGTGCTTTACTCTCGGGGGATTGGCTTCCCGCTTGATCTCCCGAAGGCGGTGGATATGTTCAATCTGGCCATTGCGAACAAAGTACCCGAAGGGTATCTGGCACTCGCGAAGCTCTATATTCTTCATCGCGGAAAAATTGCGCTCGCCGGTGCTGACAATATCGCTTCCCTATTGGAGCGCGGGGCCAAAGCAGGCTCCGTTGAATGCGCGTTCACCCTTGGCAAGCATTACACACAGGGGGATATTCTGAAACGTGACATCCCAGAGGCATTCAAATACCTTTATCTCGCTGCGCTTCAAGGCCACGAAGAGGCCAAGCGATCGCTGATGGTGATCCAAGCTTTGCACCCCAAGGATCCCTTTGAACGGGAACAGCGGGCCGCTAAAGAGTTGCTGTATCGAATCCAAAACCCATACGATCATCCCGACCATGGTGACGATTTCATTGGCCGCTAGGGACGGCGGCCAACAACTCCAAGGCTACAAGCCCTATGAAACCGGACGTTAATGCCACGTTAATCTAGGATAGCTATGCTCCCCACTTTTACCGGGAGACCACGCATGTCCAGATATGACGATGACCACGATGACCGCGACGACAACGACCATGATGACCGTAATGACAATGGCATAGAACGGGACGACGACGAGCGCGATAACAATTCATCGGACGCATCGATGGACTCATCGGAGGTGTATCGATTCTCGGTTCAAGGAAACTCAGTCACCGGAGTCCAGGAATACGATGACGGGTACTGGCAAGCCGAACGAATCGACTCAAACGAAACATACACAGTCGACGGCAAGTACATTGTCAAAACCGAAATTGAGCGCTATGGCACGGAAATCAGTCGCTACCTCGATGCAGATGGCGATGGAATCTACGCGGAGGTTAGCTCGTCCGGCAGCACCTTTGACGACTCAAGTCGTTACGACTATGCCGATGACGGAAGCCGCAGGTACGAGCAATATAAATTCGTTATTTCCAATGGCGCGGTGACAGAAATTTACGAAACGGATGACGGTCGCCTGCAGCGAGATTACCCTGACTGGAACGAGACCTATTCGATAGACGGGGCAGATGTCGTAAAAACAGAAACTGAGTATTACGGCGCTGAAGTTACGCGCTATCAAGATTTAGATGGCGATGGATACTACACTGAAGTTTCCTACGACTGGATTCCACGCACTCAAGCGGTCACGCTAAGTGCCGAGCAGCTACTCAATGTCTCTAACACGAGTCAAAACCAGGTAGG
>JACCEE010696980.1_pt1 | contig 20937 bp, 22 predicted proteins | sample 7449931 | NCBI WGS metagenome assembly JACCEE01 (sample SAMN15323457, study PRJNA562643) | freshwater metagenome | isolation source: river surface water | place: USA:Blue River Watershed | collected 2017-08-19 | reverse complement strand
TATCTGTTGGTGGATAGCCGTAAAAAACAAGTGGATTACTTTATCTGCTCCGATGAGGGGATATGGCAACAAGCACAATTGGAAGAAGGCGAAACCTTGACGATTATTTGTGAGTCTTATCAAACAACGCTCTCTTTAGCCGACATTTACGAAGACATTATTTTTTAAAACCTCTTTTCATTATTGCTTAAAAATTACAAATGTAGCTTGAAATGAAAGACCAAGAACTTGCCCTGTAACAGCGGGTTGTGAAAACCCAAAAATCCAAATTGCCCAATTGCAAAAAATTAACACGCTGTTAAAGAAAAATCAGCTAAATCAATCGCATTCTTCATCATAAATTTGCAATTGACATCAAAAGTCATATCATTTTTGATATAATGTTATGTCATAATGAAAATTCAACAAAACTACAGAAAACCCTTTGCTCAATTTGTAAAAAAGCAATCCAAACCTTTTCAAGCCGCAATTGAAGACGAAGTTTTACGGATTAGCGAAAATCCAGAACTCGGCGAATTGAAAGTCGGTGATTTAGCAGGAATCCGCGTCTATAAATTCAAGTTTAACCGGCAAGAATACTTGATTGCCTACAGCCATCAAACTGAAACCGTAGAACTGCTGCTGATTGACCTTTATAAAATCGGTACACACGAAAATTTTTACGCTGAGCTTAAAAAGTACCTAAAAACCTAGAGACTTAACATGAACACTTTAACGGCTGAACACGTTTTTTCCGATTTGCAAAAATTGCCTCCTATCGAAAAGCAACAATTTTTTGTTTTGTTAGCTAAAGCATTTACTCGTGAAGACAATTTATCCCATGAAGAAGTTTTTGGACATTTAGAAGGCGAATTATTTACCGCCGCCGAAGCAGCCGAATATTTGGAAGTGTCTATGGCGACTTTTCGCCGATATTTAAAAGCTAAGAAATTGACAGCAAAATCAATCGTTGGTGCAAATCATTTATATGCTTTAGAGGATTTACGCCAGTTTAAAAAAGCTCTTCGGATGACAACACAAAGATAAAGTTGTGCCATGCAACAGAGTGAAATCGAAAATTTACGCGAGCAAGTTTTACAACTGAAAGAAATCAACACGCTGTTAAAAAAAGAGGTGTGAAAATGATAACCTACCAAACCGATTTTTATAGCTGGACACAACAACAAGCCGCTTTATTAAAAGCACGGAAATTTGACGAACTCGATTTTGATAATTTAATTGACGAAATAGAAAGCATGGGCGCAAGCGAAAGAAAGGAATTAGACAGCCGTTTGATTGAACTGTTGCTGCATTTACTCAAATGGCAATATCAACCCAAACGAAAAGGCAGCAGTTGGGAAGTTTCGATTGCAAAACAACGCGATGGCATTGAAAAAATATTGCGCGATAACCCAAGCTTAAAATATCAATTGGACAAACGGGTAGCAGATTGCTATGGCTATGCAAGACGCTATGCCGCTATCGAAACTCAATTACCAAAATCGCGTTTTCCCGAAGAATGCCCTTATTCATTAGAACAACTTTTTAATGAGAGTTTTATGCCTGATTCTGAGTAAAAGAACTTACCATGCAGCAGCGTGAAATCGCTTATTTAAAAGAACTGCTAGACATGCACAAACATTCAAAATCTAACAACGCGGAGTGACAACCATGCAAACTGCTACTTTCAAAGACTGGACGCTCAACCGCCTAGAAAAAACCTTTGATTTAAAACAAGTCTGGGAATCTGATTTACTGGAAAAATGGCAAAATATCCCCTCTGAAATAACTGAAGTCGAAACAACCATTTTGCTGAAATTTCAAAAATTGTTAATTCACGGCGGCAGGTCATGGAATGAAACAGAACTCGAAAATAAATTTATCAGTCCGTTAATTATGTTATCGGATATTAACAACGATAATATGGGTTATTTCTTAGAACGTCCGTTATCGGCACAAATCGGCGATTATCAATTATCCGGCATTGTAGATGGCATGATTGCAACAGGTTTTCGTGAACCGGATATTCCGTTATTTTGTATGCACGAATATAAACGTAACATCGAAAATCAAGGTTCACCCGATGCGCAAGTGTTGGCGGCAATGTTAGTGGCAAGAGAATTAAACCAAAACAAACTCCCTATTTATGGTTTATTTGTGGTGGGTTTAGTATGGAATTTCATGGTGTTAGAAGGCAATCACTATTGTATTAGCCATAACTATACAGCCGATACAGACGATGTTTTTCAACTGTTTAAAATGCTGAAAAACTTAAAGCAATTAATAGAAGAATCCTCTTTTTAAGAATTGAAAGACAAAAAACTTGCCATGCAGCAGCGGGAAATTGAAAATCAGAAAAAACAAATTACCCAATTGGAAGAAATCAACGCGCTGTTAAAGAAAAACCAGTCAACATAAAGAAACACCATGAACACACAGACTTTGTATGAAAAAGACTTTTATCAATGGACACAACAAACCGCGCAATCTATTAGGCAGAAACAATTTCACAAAATAGATATTCACCATTTGGCTGAGGAAATAGAAAGTATGGGTGCGAGTGAACGTAATCAATTAGAAAATCGTTTAGCCGTTTTAATCGCCCATTTATTAAAATATCATTACTTGGCACAGTGGCGTATTGAAAACGGGCGAGGATGGGAAGCGACCATTAAAGAACAACGGCATAAAATTAAACGGCTGCTCAAACATAATCCCAGTTTAAAGCCGTATTTAAATACCTTGTTTTCAGAAGACGATATTTATCGTGATGGTTACTTAAAAGCGATTGCGGAAACAAATTTAGATTATGATGCGTTCCCTGAACAATGCCCATATTCTTTAGAACAAATCATGGATGAGGCGTTTTTTCCCGTTTAAAAAATCAACGCACTGTTAAAAAATAAATAGGAGTCATTATGCAAATGGCAACGTTTAAAGATTGAACTTTCAATCGCTTAGAAAAGGCTTTTGATTTAAAACAAGTTTGGCAATCAGATTTATTAAATCAATGGCTAAATATGCCGCATGAAATTAGTGAATCCGAAAAAATAAATTTACTCGATTTGCAGCAAGTTTTAATACGCGGCGGTCAATATTGGAATGAAGCCGAACTCAAAAATAAATTCATTAGTCCATTAATTATGTTAGCCAAAATTGATGATGAAACTATTGGCTATTTTTTAGAACGTCCGTTATCGGCACAAATCGGCAATTATCAATTAGCGGGTATTGTGGACGGAATGATTGCAACTGGATTTAGAGAGCCAGAAATTCCTTTGTTTTGTCTGCACGAATATAAACGTAGTCTGGAAAATCAAGGTGCGCCGGATGCGCAAGTATTGGTTGCGATGTTGGTTTCGCGTGAATTAAACGCAACACCGCAGCCTATTTACGGTTTATATGTGGTCGGTTTTAACTGGCGTTTTGTGGTTTTGGAAGGTAATCAGTATTGCATCAGCAAAACCTATAATGCGGATGATGATGAAATTTTTGTATTATTCGCTATGCTGAAAAATATAAAGAAATTAATCAAATATTAGGATAAAAATTGAAAATAAATCAATCCACTGTCATTTAAATGATTTATAATTAAATCATTTAACTTTTATATTATTAAAGCCTGATCAGAAACAATAATTCCATCAGCATCGGCGTATAAATAATGATCGGTTTTAAAATGAATACCGGCGAAAGTAACCGTAGTATCTCGTTCACCAATACCGGCTTTATGCGGTTTTAATGGATGAGCATGTAAGGCTCGAATGCCTAAATTTAATTCATTTAAAGCCAATGTTTGTCGCACACAGCCATAAATAATTAATCCCTGCCAACCATTGTGAATAGCCATTTGTGCTAAATCAGCATCAATTAACGCGCAACGATGTGAACCACAACCATCAATTACCAATATTCTTTGGGTAACCGATTCGTTTAAAACTTGTTTAATTAATTGGTCATCTTCAAACACTTTTAAGGTTGTAATTTGTCCACTAAAAAATGCTGCATTGCCAAATGATTTAAAAATCGATTCGGCAATTTGTAAATGTAAAGATTGCGCATATAAATCGCATAAATAAGTCGTAGAATAATTCATCATGTTAGTTTAATTAAGATAGGTTAATGCGTTAATAAATATTCTATTTCACGAATAAAATTATCGACACTATTTTGTTGATTATCAACCATAGTATCTATTTGAATTTTAAGCCATTGTTGATGATATTCGGTAATAAATAATTCACGAACAATTTGATAATAACTGTCTTGACCCGCTTTCAAAAAAGTAAGCATTGCATATTGAAATTTTTGTTGTCCGACTTTAATTTCCGTAGGTTGTTGGCGAATTTTTTGCACATTTTTATAATTTGATGAAGATTGTAATGCGTATAATTCACGTTCGGTATAATCTAATTGTTCCCGAGTGGTTTTAATATTGATTGGAATATGATTTAAATGATAAACTGAAACTTGGGCTTCTAATACAACCTCATGATTAATTAATTTACGATAGATTATTTTTTCGCCCAATTCAGGATGATCAGCAATATAATGTTCATGCGTAATATAGATTAAATCTGATAATTGTTTAGGAAAATGTAATTGAGAATTTAATTCAGTAAATGCAATCGTATTTTCAACCAAATGATTATCCAGTGACACTTGAGTATTTTTGCAATAAACCACAGTCGAAAATAAAATCAACCCCATAATAACACTAAAATTACGCATAGCATTTTTTAATGATGTAACATAAATAATAAAATCATTACAGATAATAATTCAAAGGCAATTAATCGCCCTTGTTTTTCATAATTTACTTTTTCATCGGAATAATTATCTGATTTTTTAGCTTTTAATTCCTGATAAATAATCAACGCTAAAAAAATGATCATTAATGGATACAATAATCCATGAACAGGCTCATCCAAACCATATGCTAAATCCGCTAATAAATGAGCTAAAATAAATGAAAAAAAACCAGTAATGATTAACCAAAAACCAAATTCCATCGGATAATATTTTAAATCTCCCAATTCTTTTGCTTTAAAATGATTCAATATATTAACTCTTGAATAAACATACAATATGGGTAGATAAAAATAAAAAATAATTCCACTAAGGAAATACATTATGACGGAAATATGTTCAAAAAATGATACAACAAATCCTATCACCACAGAAATAGTTACAGGAGTAGAATAGATAAATTTATTAATCACTATTATTCTCTTAATGTAAATAAGATCGATAGCCTTGATAGGCGGAAAATATTGCCAATAATAAAAAGAAAACACCACTAAATCGATGTAATAATATTAACGGCAATTTTTGTAATAAAGTACGACCCGCTAAAACCCCAATTGCTGAAGTGAATGTGAGTGCTAAAGTTGCCCCTAACCATACGGCAATTGTCAGTCCAGTTGAACTTAAACCCACCACCGCTAATTGTGTTTTATCTCCGAATTCAGCGAGAGTCATTAATAAAAAAGTGTTGAAAAATAAACTATGATTACTTTTTTCAATAACGATTTGTTCTTCAGATTCAATTTGAAATCGAAAAGCTTGAATGCCAAAAATTGCAAATAAAATCGATACCGCAATTGCTACGATATATTGCGGAATAAGATGCGAGATCGTCATTCCGAAAATAACCGCTAAAGTATTTAATAAAGCAAAAGCGGTCATTGCACCTAATATAATCGGAATTGGGCGATATTTAGCCGCTAAAGTCATACAAACTAATTGACTTTTATCGCCCATTTCGGCTGCAACAATTAAGGCGAAACTACTACTAGCCGTAGCCATAATTTCATTCCAATCAATATGTTGAATAAATTGCCAAATTGAATGAAACAAAATAATAATATTAAATTGTGATAATATATCCATAATAATGATAATTTAGCTTAATAAATTATCCAAAGTCATCATCACAATAAATCCTATCATTAAGGAAAAAGTGGCATAACGAGATCGTCCTTTACTATGCGTTTCTGGGATAATTTCTTCACTAATGACAAACAACATTGCTCCCGCTGCAAATCCCATAGCAATCGGTAAAATGGGCTGAAATAAAGTCACCATACTGACACCTAATAATCCGCCGATTGGTTCTACTAATCCGGTTAAAGTAGCAATTCCTACCGCCTTCCATTGATTATAACCTAGAGCAATTAAAGGTAAAGCGACTGCTAATCCTTCGGGAATATTTTGTAACGCAATAGCAATCGCTAATACAATCCCATTATTCAAATTTCCGCCGCCAAAACTCACTCCAACTGACATTCCTTCGGGAAAATTATGAATCGTAATCGCAATAATAAATAAGCTAATTTTTTTTAATGAATCGATATGATGATCAGGAATGGTATCAAAATCTAAATGGGGCAAATTTTGATCGGCAATATGCAAAAAAACTGCCCCTAAAATCATACCAAAACACACAGCTAATAATCCATGATGCGAATTGGGCCAAACGATTTTTCCAGATTCCATACCCGGAACTAATAATGAAAAGGCGGTCGCAGCTAACATCACGCCGGCGGCTGCACCTAATAAACTGCTGAATAATTTTTCGGATATATTTTTAAAAAATATAGCGGGAATAGCACCTAATCCGGTTGCTAATCCGGCTAAAATACTGGCGAAAAAACCGATGACTACAATTTTGCCAAATAGCCAATATAATAAGCCAAAAATAATCGCAAGTTTTCCCAAAATAAGACCGATAATAATCGCTATTTGTTGAAAACGGGGTAATTGTTGTAATTGTTGATAATAAGGATGGGCTTGAATTTTAGTCCATTGTGAGCATAAAAAATTTTCAGGGGTCATCGATTTAAATCCGTCGTTTATACAAAAAACACAGCCTATAAAAATAGAATAACGCGGTTTATTTCACACAAAAACTCCAACTACTTTTTATTATCATTGAAGTTTTTGTGCAGTCATTATTAGCTTAAATCATTTGCTAATCCCGCAATATTGTAACCACAATCGACATGCGTAATTTCACCGGTAATGCCAGAAGCTAAATCTGAACATAAAAAGGCAGCAACATTTCCCACTTCTTCGATGGTGACATTTCGCTTCAAAGGCGCGGTATCAGCGGCTTTATTCAGCATACTTTTAAAATTATTAATCCCTGAAGCAGCTAAAGTCCGAATCGCCCCCGCAGAAATCGCGTTGACTCGTGTTCCTTCAGCACCTAAAGCCACTGCCATGTAACGTACCGTTGCTTCTAAGCTGGCTTTTGCCACGCCCATGACATTGTAGTTTGGAAAAGCGCGTAATGCCCCTAAATAACTCAAGGTTAATAATGCTCCATTGCGTCCAGCCATAAGTTCGCGTCCAGATTTTGCTAAAGCCACAAAACTATAAGTGCTAATATCTTGTGCAATGCGGAAGTTTTCACGAGTAGTTGCTTGAATAAAATCCCCTTCTAAAGCGTCTCTAGGTGCAAAAGCGACGGAGTGAACAATACCATCTAATCCATCCCAATGTTGGGCTAACTGATTGAATACTCTATCAATATGTTCATCTTTAGCAACATCCATTTCTAAAGCGATTTGCGAACCACAGTCCGCCGCCATGGTTTCCACTCTCGCTTGTAACTTATCATTTTGAAAAGTAAAGGCTAATTCCGCGCCTTCGCGGTGCATAGCTTTAGCAATGCCATATGCAATAGAACGATTACTCGCCAGACCGACAATTAATATTCGTTTACCTTGTAAAAATCCCATCGTTTCTCCTTGATTTAAAGTTAAAATTGTTTTTAATCCGCGCAGTATTACTTGGTTAATGATTTCTGTCTAGCCTTTTTTAAAGCTATTTATCATCAGTTGAATCAGAAAATAGAGGCTTATGTTAAAATTTAATTTTTTAATTGATTAAGGATAAAAATGAATATTGATCCGATTTGGGAAAATAGTTTATTGGCTATTTTTGCAATCCTGATCTTAATTTGGATGCTGCCTAGTTTAAAAATGAGTCATCTCAAAAGTCAAGCTGCAAAAAGCGATTGGTCTGCATTAATTCTGCCGTTAATTTTCGTATTAATGGTGGTTATGATTTTAATCATTCTGGTGTAAAAATGAATCATCCTCCTAAAGGTATAGAAATAGATATTGATAATGAAAAAGAATTCGATTGGTTAAATGTAGATGATGAAGAAATTATTGTAAATTATGCGATTCGTCCTAATAAAACACAAATTAAAAAAGAAATCGCCGAAATTTTTGAATTTGCGCAACAATTAACCCATTTATCTACGCATCAATTAGCGCAATTATCATTGCCTGAATATTTAATTGCCGCGATTATGTTAGCCGGAAAATTACCGCCTACCGCCGCGCGAAAACGCCAATTAAAATATATTACCGCTGAATTAAGACAATTAAATCTCGCCGACATTCAAACGCATTATGCGCAATTAAAACAACAAACTGCGGATCAAATTCGGATTCAACATCAAGCAGAAAAATGGCGCGATTATTTAATAAATAATGGAAACGCTGAAAGTTTAACCGAATTATTCAATGAATATCCTGAAGCTGATCGACAAAAATTGCGTCAATTACAACGTCAAGCTAAAAAAGAAAAATTGGCTGCGCAATCTCCTAAATCTGCTCGATTATTATATCAAGCTTTAAAACAATTAATCGAATCCTCTTCAACCATAAATGCAGAAACTGATTCGGATTTAACTGATATAGAAAATAATTAACTTTTTTTCGTAATGGAGAAAAATCATGAAAAAATATTTTCAAGTCCTTTTAGGATTCGTTTTAAGTATAATGCCGCTAATCAATTGGGCTTATTCTGTTGATCAAGGGCGAATTTATACCGATAAAAAAGAATTAATTAAATTACGCGGAATTAATTGGTTTGGTTTTGAAACGAAAGATCATGTTGTACATGGATTATGGGCAAGACCTTGGCAATCCATGATTGGACAAATGAAAACGCTGGGATTTAATGCGGTACGTTTACCTGTTTGTCCAGAAACTTTACAAGGCGTTTCCGTTTCTTCGATTAATTATAGTTACAATCCCGATTTAATTGGCAAAAATAGTTTACAAATTTTGGATGTAATCATTAAAGAATTCGATAAACAAGGATTTTTTATTGTATTAGATCATCATAATCCTGATTGCCAAGCGATTTCTGAATTATGGTATACCAATATTTATAGCGAATCGCAATGGATAAAAGATTTAACTTTTATCGCTAAACGTTATCAAAATTTACCTCGTTTTTTAGGAATTGATTTAAAAAATGAACCTCATGGGGTTGCGAGTTGGGGTAATCAATCTCCAAAAACGGATTGGAATAAAGCGGCTGAAAAAGCAGCGGCGGCAATATTAGCGGTTAATTCAAAATTATTAATTTATGTTGACGGCATTCAAGAAAGTCGTGAATGCAGTAGTCGTGACGGACATTGGTGGGGAGGAAATTTTGAACCGTTAAAATGTTATCCGTTAAATATTCCCCAAAATAAATTAGTTTTAAGTCCACATGTTTATGGACCTGATGTCAATAATCACACTTATTTTAATGCGAATGAATTTCCAGCGAATTTACCCACTATTTGGAATAAACATTTTGGGCAATTCGCAAAACAAGGATATACCATTAATGTTGGAGAATTTGGTGGTAAATTCGGTCATGGTGGTTTAGCTAAAGATAAAATATGGCAACAAGCTTTTGTTAATTATTTATTAAAAAATAAATTAACTGATGGTTTTTATTGGGCATGGAATCCTAATAGTAGTGATACTGGAGGTATTTTACAAAATGATTGGTTAACTCCTTGGCAGGATAAAATGGATTTATTATTAACTTTATGGCGACGTAAAGCCGCTTGTTCAGATGGATTGGATAACGATAATGATGGTTTAATAGATTACCCAAATGATCCCGGCTGTATTTCGGTATTAGATCATAATGAATTTAATCAAAATACTTCAATTGCTGCTTGTTCTGATAAAATTGATAATGACAATGATGGTGTAATTGATTATCCTTCAGATTTGGGTTGTAGTTCGATAATAGACAATGATGAATTTAATGCCCCTAGCTCTTTAAAAACCAGCGTTATTATCAATAGTGATTGGGGCGCAGGTTATTGCGCCGAGGTGAATGTCAAAAATCAAGGAACTCAGGCAGAAATCTGGAAAGTGAGTATTGAAATTGAAGGACAAATCAATTCATTATGGAATGCTAGTTATGTACAAAAAGGCAAAATCATTACCGCGCAAGGTTTAGATTGGAATAATGTGGTGCAACCGAATTCAGAGGTTAAATTTGGCTTTTGTAGCCAACGTCAATGATATTTGAATTCATTTAAAATTGGTTTTTTATTTTCAAAACTCTACCTAATGTTAAAAATTAGGTAGAGTTAAAAATCAAGCATAAATTTGAATTGTTTTATCAGGTCTGTCATAATAGATTAATCTTCTTATTTAATGAATAAGAAAGAGTTAAAAATTATATTTTTTAAAATAAATGGAGAAATAAAAATGCGTAATGTATTTAATTTTAGTGCGGGTCCTTCAATGTTACCTGAAGCGGTATTAAAACAAGCCCAAACTGAAATGTTAGATTGGCATGGAACGGGAATGTCGGTGATGGAAATGAGCCATCGCGGTACAGAATTTATGTCTATTGCTGAACAAATGAAACAGGACTTGTGTGAGTTATTAGCTATCCCAGATAACTATAAAGTTTTATTTTTACAAGGCGGAGCGACTGGGCAATTTTCATTTATTCCCCAAAATATTTTACGCGGAAAAACGAAAGCTTGTTATGTAGATACGGGGGCGTGGTCAACTAAAGCTTTAAAAGATGCTAAAGCTTTTTGTGAAGTTAAAATAGCCGCGTCTAGTAAAGATAAAAATTATACTTATATTCCAGCGATTGATGAATGGCAAATAGATAAAGAAGCGGCTTATTTGCATTATACCAGTAATGAAACAATTCACGGTGTCGAATTTAATGAAATTCCTAATTCACAAGAATTGCCTTTAATTTGTGATATGTCCTCTAATATTTTATCGCGTCCAATTGATATAAGTCGTTATGGTTTAATTTATGCTGGTGCGCAAAAAAATATGGGACCCAGTGGCGTAACGATTGTGATTGTTCGTGAAGATTTAATTGGTGAAGTTTCTCCAACATTACCCGAAGTATTTAATTATGCAATTCAATCCAAAAATGATTCGATGTTAAATACGCCTGCAACCTATATTTGGTATTTAGTCGGATTGGTATTGCAATGGTTAAAACAATTAGGCGGAATTGCTGCGATTGAGCAACGAAATATGGCTCAAGCTAATCGATTATATGCTGCGATTGATCAATCAGGATTATATTTTAATCCAGTGGAAATGAATTGCCGTTCACGAATGAATATTCCATTTATTTTAAGAGATGCGAATTTAGATAAAGCCTTTGTTAAAGAATCGGAAGCACAAGGTTTATTAGCGTTAAAAGGACATCGTTCTGTTGGTGGAATGCGTGCCAGTATTTATAATGCAATGCCTGACGAAGGCGTGGATGCTTTAATTCAATTTATGGCTGAGTTTGAACGTACTCATTAATCATTAAACCGTTCTATTAAACCTACCCAAACCTACCTATAGGTAGCTTTAGTGTTAATTTCCTGCTTCATAGCGGATGGTTTGACTCTTGCTTTTGGGCGAGAGCCAGAGCCTTCCGCTCCACAGGCTGACACCGTGGAACTCACGGCGTAATTAGCGAGATTAATCGCCGCATTTATATCTCTATCGTGATGCGTTTTCCTGGCGGTTTTTCTCACGCTACAAATCTTTTCCAATCCCCTCCAAACGGGTCACTAAAGCCTTTAATTCCCTGATTTCTAACGCTTCTGGCTGCCACAGCTTGGGATTTTCCTTTAAACCGTAACGTGCTAACACCACGCTGTCTTTTTTATCATTTTTCGTTTTGACACCTAAACTTTGACCATAAAATTTTACTTGCGCCGGATTAACGACCGACACGTTTGTCGCCGCATCAAACAAATAGGTTGCCAACCGTGGTGATAAATACCGGTTGCCTCCATGATAAAATGCAGTTTTGCAAGCTCTAAGCCTGTGTTTTTTAAAGACCATTCGATGAGTTCTTGCTAGCCATCTTTGGTGTTATCAACCACTTTTGTTTTCAGCTTTTCATCTTCTCTAAGCCAAGCGTAATCAAGTTTTGCTTTGCTGACATCAATGCCTATTATGTTCATTTCTTTAATTCCCCTTGTTCATTCAGCCTCATTCCAATGGAAGGACTTGGATACCATTCAGTTTTAAGAAAGGTGAGCATGGGTTTTATCTACGCGCCAGATTTTTGTCTAAGGGTGGGTACAAACTCTGATCATGCACTTTGATATAATGCTAGCTAGGCAGTATATCGTTAGTTTGGAGAGATGCAAGGTTGTATAGTGATAATCATTCTTTACTCTAACCTACCGCGATTTCAGTTTGATCCTTATTTTTCGTTGGAATGATTAATTACACCATTAATTTTTAATTTTAAAATTTCAAGATTTTCTAACCCTTCATTATCGACTACTTTCACCACAATTTGATAAGTTCCGGTTTGAAAAGCTTGAATTTGTTTACCGATTTTATCAATCATAATATCTGCTCTAAAACCTTTTTCATTTTCATAATTAAAATCCCAAGCAAAAAATTCTATTCCTGATTCGGATTCAGCGGTGGCGATAAATTCGATTTCGCGGGCATTTTTAGAATTAATGCCTAAATCATTAAATTGTAACTGAATTGTCGGTTTTTTGGCAATCGGAATAATCTCTTCAACTTTTATTAATTGAATAATCAGATTTTCATGTGTTTTTAAACGGGCTACTTCTTGAATTGCGCCTTTGCCGAAACTAAAAGCAATAATAAAACCCACCGATTTATTTTCGGCTTTGTTTTTATCAAATAACGTTTTATCAAATCTTTCGCAAGCGGATTTAAAATTATCAATCACATTGCGTCCAATAGTATCAGAACGTTTCACTTGAATTGGAACGCCGTCTTGTGTTTTTCCATCTAAACCTAAATCATTGCGCTGTTTAGTATTAGAAATTCCGCCGAATTGCTGCACAATAAACTTTTCAAATTCAAAGGCATTTTTATAGCGCAAGGTATCATAATCGTATTTGTGTAATTGCACAGTAAAAGGATTGGCAAATATATCGGTTTGCTTTTTTTGCAGGCGCATTTCGGTGACTTTAATTGCCGCAACAGAAGAATCAATGCCAATCCATTGCCGATTTAATCTATCCGCGACCGCAACGGTAGTGCCGCCGCCTAAAAATGGATCTAAAATACTATCGCCTTCATTGCTGGCGCAATTAATAATTCTTTCTAATAAAGCTTCGGGTTTTTGGGTTGGATAACCAATTCTTTCTTTTCCTGTATTTGAAACTCTATTAATATCATCCCAAACATCACCTATAGCTTCGCCTTTTGAATCAATTAAATATTTTTTTAAACCGTCTTTGCGAGGACAACCATTTTTTTGCAAAACAATTAAACCTTCTTTATATAATCTTTCAAGTTCATTTAAAGAAAAACTCCAAGAACGATTTGTACCCGGATGTGTTCCACGCCATTCAAATTGCCTTTCTTTAGAAATACCTGGTGCAGTTAAATTTTCACAGCGATATAATCCTTTTTCATCACTTTGTTTATATCGGTTCATTTGCGCTTCAGAATAATCGCGTCTTTGAATATTAAAACAACTTAATTTTTTACCTTTTGAATAGAAAAAAATCTTATCTTGTAAAACGCTAAATTTTTCTGTGCTATTACTTTTAGCATTTGTTCTTTTCCATGTAATTTCATTTCTAAAATTCTCATAACCAAAAATTTTATCTAAAATTAATACCCGAATATATGCGTCCGCGTGCCAATCACAATGCAAAAAAATCGAGCCGCTATTTTTTAATACGCGGTGCATTTGTTCCACGCGCTCTTTTAACCAGGCAATATAATGATCCACCCCGCCCGACCAGCGATCTTCAAAACTTCTAATTTCGCCTTTATCGCCCCAAATGACCTCGTAATTGCGATTAGAAAAAAACGGCGGGTCTAAATAAATCAAATCCACCGATTCGGATTCTATTTTTTTTAATACTTCGAGGCAATCACCTAAAATTAATTGGTTCATTCTATTTTCCCAATTCTAAAATATATTGTAGTTTTGCCATTTTTACCTTGCCTTTTTTGAATATGATTGATTTTAACTCATTTAATAAAATCGATATATATTTATTATAAGATATTAAAATTGTGTAGTGATTAAAATTATTTCTTTGATTTAAAAACGCTATATATTAATCAGAGATTAATTTTTTTATATAAATCGAAAAATAATTTAAGGAGCGATAATATCGATTTCAATACTTGCCGTTTTTCCCAAATCATCACTAACGGCAATTTGATAATGTCCGCTATCATTAAAATGATGTTTAATGATTTGATCACCCGCAATTTGATAAATTAATTGTCCATTAATAAACCAATAAATTCGTCCTTGCGCCCCACTGACTTTTAAAGTGACTGTGGGTAAATATTGACTCGCTCCCGCTGTACGCAATTGCGCGTGATGCGTTAAACCTTCAATAGTCAATACACTGTGTTGTAATTGAGGTGGATGAGCGCAACTCGCGTCGTAATCTCCCATTTGAACGCGGCGATGATGATAATTAGGAATCCAAGGCTCTACCGCTAAAGGCCACAATGCAATTTGTTTCGTTAACGGCTGTTCAACTGCACAGGTTTCATCAACAAGTTTGCCGGTTTGCGGATGAACTTGAATAGTTAATGGATTGATTTCCCAACTGTTTTCGCCGCTAGATAAAGTTTTGGGAACGGTATGATTTAATAACCATGCTTGACGTTTTTCATGACACCAAATTGTAGGTGTTTCACTGACTAATCCTCCTAGAGGCCAGCAAATTTCGGCTTCGGTGACCGAATCTGGTAGGGTTTGTGGTTGAGAATGACGGACTGCATAATGACTTAAACGTTCAGCAATTTGAAATAACAAAGGCGCTGCCGTTCTCGCGCCGTAATGTCCGGGCGTGGGGGTTGCATCAGGTCTGCCTATCCAAACTCCAATGGTGTAATCAGTATTGACTCCAATACTCCAAAAATCTCGATAACCATAACTGGTACCGGTTTTCCACGCTAAAGCTTGAGCTTGTTGATGATCATGTTTCAAAATTTGTCTGACGATCCAAGCTGATCCCGCCGACATCAAATAACGTGACTCAATTGGACTATGTTGAAAAAAACGAACTTTACCAGCCACGCCGTGATTGGCTAATGCCGTATAAGTACCAACTAAGGATTCTAAAGTCGTGCCTACTCCTCCCAAAATCATCGATAAATTGGGTTTCACGCCAGCACCAAATCTCAAAAGTAATCCAGCATTTTGCAATCGATTCATCAATTTTGCAGACCCCAAATGAGACAGCACTTGAATCGCTGGCACATTCAAAGATTGGGTTAACGCATAACTGACGCTGACTGGCCCGCTAAAACCGCGATCAAAATTATGCGGGCGATAACCTTCAAACATCGTTGGCGCGTCCACCAATAAAGATTGTGAATGAATCAAGCCTTCATCTAATGCCAGTGCATATAAAAAGGGTTTTAAGGTTGATCCTGGGGAGCGAATTGCACGAATCATATCGATGTGTGCAAAACGGGTTTTATCACCAAAATCGGCTGATCCTAAATAGGCTTTGACGGTTAAACTTCGATTTTCAACCACCAAAACTGCGGCTGAAGTTTGTGGTGGTAAACCGCGCATATAGGTTTTAACGAGTTCCTCTAAACTACGTTGCAAATTCGGTTGAATGGTGGTTTGTAAAATTTGCCCGGAAGTTTTTAATCCTTTAAAACGTTGGGCTAATAACGGTGCGATTAAAGGCGATAATTGACGTTGACTGCTGACCTGTTCCATTAACGCTTCTTTGACTACCATTTCTGACCAAACGTGTTGTGTAGCCAAACGTCTTAACACTTTATCTCTAGCGAGTTGTGCAAGTTTTGGATGACGATCCGGACGATAACGACTGGGAGCTTGAGGCAGCACTGCTAATAAAGCTGCTTCAGCGTAACTGAGTTCAGTTGCTGATTTATGTAAGTAGCTGTAACTCGCTGCTTGCACCCCTTGTAAAGTGCCGCCAAATGGTGCGTAATTCAAATAATATTGCAAAATATCACGTTTAGAATAATGCCACTCTAGTTGTAACGCGCGTAATATTTGAATAAATTTGCCGCTTAAGGTTTTAGGTTGCGGGTCTATCAGGCGTACCACTTGCATAGTCAAGGTTGAGCCACCCGAAATAATGTGTTGCGAGCGAATATTTTGTAATAACGCGCGAGTTAATGCGAAGGGATTAATCCCGGGATGAGACCAAAACCATTGATCTTCGTAGGTTAATAAAGCTTGAATATATAGCGGGGAAACTTGATTAAGATCAATCGGATATCGCCAAATCCCTTGAGTATCGGCAAAAGCCCGCAGTGGTGTACCGTCTTCGGCGACAATCAATTGTGTTTGAGTTAAAGGTTTGAGTGAGATTGGCGACTTTATATCGAATAACCATCCACTAAGACATAAAAAACCTAGGCTAGTTAAAATACGGGTTAATCGTTTATTCATTAAAATTAAGATCAACTATCTATCGATAATAATTACGTTTTTATGAAATAGTTGAAGATCAAAAAAGAAATATTTATTGAAATTCATTGACAACTTTAGCATGTCACTCCTATAGTTGATTTTTTATGAATTGTGGAGAGATAATTGTGAGTGAGTCGATTCTTCATGTAAACGATGCAGATTTTGACACTAAAGTATTGAAATCGCCATTACCTGTATTGCTCGATTATTGGGCACCTTGGTGTGGCCCATGTAAAATGATTGCTCCTATTTTAGAGGCGGTCGCTCCAGATTATAAAGACAAATTACTGATTGCTAAAATAAATATCGATGACAATCCACAAGCAGCGCAACGCTATGGTGTGCGTGGTATTCCGACCTTGATGTTGTTTAAAAATGGCGAAGTGGAAGCGACTAAAGTGGGCGCATTAAGCAAAACCGATTTAATCAAATTCATCGACAATAATCTGAAATCTTAAACACCTCATTAACCAAGTCTGTGACAAAGAATCTTTACACAGGCTTGGTTGCTTGCGTTATATACGTTATAATGAACCCGCGTTCGTTATCCAGAGCGTCTCTATCATTACATATCCCAACAATCTAAACGACTTAAATTGCTGTCGTCATTCTTTGTTTAAATTCAAGCCTTCTGCGCTGATACCCTTCTTAATCCGAATTTCTTTTTTGTATGAATCTTACCGAGTTAAAATTAAAACAAGTTAGTGAAATTATTGATATTGCTGAATCTTTAGGGCTAGAAAATGTCGCCCGCATCCGTAAACAAGAATTAATCTTCGCGCTGCTCAAAGCGCAAGCCAAAAGTGGCGAGGACATTCATGGTGATGGCGTTTTAGAAATTTTGCAGGATGGTTTCGGTTTTTTACGCACGCCGGGCTGTTCTTATTTAGCAGGTCCCGATGATATTTATGTCTCTCCCAGTCAAATTCGCCGATTTAATTTGCGTACCGGCGATACCATTAGCGGTACGATTCGTCCCCCTAAAGACAATGAGCGTTATTTTGCGATGCTCAAAGTTGAACAGATTAATTATGAATCACCGGAAAATACCAAAAATAAAATTTTATTTTCTAATTTAACCCCCTTATTTGCCAATGAACGCTTTGTATTAGAACAAGGTAATGGCACTAGTGAAGATTTAACCAATCGAATTATTGATTTAATTGCACCGATTGGCAAAGGTCAACGTGGTTTAATTGTATCGCCGCCTAAAGCCGGTAAAACTATGATTTTACAAAGTTTAGCTCATGCGATTGCAACCAATAATCCCGAATGTTATTTAATCGTTCTGTTGATTGATGAACGTCCTGAAGAAGTCACCGAAATGCAACGTTCAGTGCGTGGTGAAGTGGTGTCTAGCACTTTTGATGAACCCGCGAGTCGCCATGTACAAGTGGCGGAAATGGTGATTGAAAAAGCCCGTCGTTTGGTTGAGCACAAACACGATGTGGTGATTTTATTGGATTCAATTACTCGTTTGGCTAGAGCCTACAATATGGTCGTGCCTTCTTCTGGAAAAATTTTATCCGGTGGTGTTGATGCCAATGCGTTGGAAAAACCTAAACGTTTTTTTGGCGCAGCGCGAAATATTGAAGAAGGTGGAAGTTTAACCATCATTGCGACCGCGTTAATCGATACCGGTTCACGAATGGATGAAGTGATCTTTGAAGAATTTAAAGGCACTGGCAATATGGAATTGCATTTGGATCGCAAAATTGCTGAAAAACGTGTTTATCCAGCGATTAATATTAACCGTTCAGGCACTCGCCGTGAAGAATATTTAGTCAGTCCTACTGAATTACAGCAAACTTGGATTTTGCGTAAAATTTTACAACCGATGGACGAAATCGCCGCTTCCGAATTTTTATTAGGTAAACTCAAAGATTTCAAAACCAATGCCGAATTTTTTGCTTCAATGAAGCGATAATTTTATTTCTGTTTTTGATTAAGGAAATTCATGTCTGATTCTAGCGTTTCTGCCCCCGCACATTTTATTCGACATATTGTGGCTGACGATTTAGCGCACAATAAACATCAAGGCAAAGTTGCCACTCGCTTTCCACCAGAGCCGAATGGTTATTTACATATCGGTCATGCCAAATCGATTTGTTTGAATTTTGGTATTGCTAGGGAAAATCAGGGCAGTTGCAATTTACGGTTTGATGATACGAATCCTGAAAAAGAAAGTTTGGAATTTATGGAATCAATTGAGCGTGATGTTCGTTGGTTAGGTTTTGAATGGAACGGGCTGTATCACGCTTCTGATTATTTTGAACAATTGTATCAATATGCGGTTCAATTAATTCAACAAGGCGATGCGTATGTCGATAATCTTTCGCCGGAACAAATCCGTGAATATCGTGGCACGTTGACCGAAGCTGGACGCGAAAGTCCGAATCGTCAGCGGTCGATTGCAGAAAACTTGGCTTTATTTCAACGAATGCGTGCCGGAGAATTCGCTGATGGTGAATATGTACTACGCGCTAAAATCGATATGGCTGCGCCAAACATTAATATGCGAGACCCCACTTTATACCGGATTCGCCATGTTGCGCATCATCGCACCGGTAATCAATGGTGCATTTATCCAATGTATGATTACACCCATTGTATTTCCGACGCTTTAGAAGGCATTACCCATTCAATTTGTACTTTAGAATTTGAAGATCATCGCCCATTGTATGATTGGGTATTGGATAAATTACAAACGCCCTGCCATCCGCAACAAATTGAATTTGCTCGGTTACAACTCGAATACACAATAGTGAGTAAACGTAAATTAGCCCAATTGGTTAATGAGGCGCATGTTAATGGCTGGGATGATCCACGAATGCCAACCCTTGCTGGGCTTCGGAGGGCAGGTGTTCCGCCAGCGGCTATTCGAGATTTTTGTGAACGAATTGGCGTGACCAAAAAAGATGCGTGGATAGAAATTGGTGTATTGGAAAATTGTATTCGTGAATATTTAAATCATCATGCAAAACGCGCGATGGCGGTATTAAAACCTTTGCGAGTGATCATTGACAATTACCCTGATCATCAAAGCGAAAATTTAACCGTTAGCAATCATCCGCAACGTTTAGAGTTAGGCACTCGTAACCTCAGTTTTGCTAAGGAATTATGGATTGAAGCTGAGGATTTTGCTTTACAACCTCCGCCTAAATTTAAGCGGTTAATTTTGGGTGGAGAGGTGCGGTTGCGCGGGGGATATGTGATTCGTTGTGATCAAGCGATTCAAAATGAACAAGGCGAAGTTGTGGAATTGCGCTGTCATTATGATCCGGAAACGTTAGGTAAAAATCCACAAGGACGTAAGGTAAATGGCGTAATTCATTGGGTCGCTGCTGCTACCGCTGTTGATGCTGAAATCCGTTTGTATGATCGATTATTTCAACAATCACAACCGGATACGTTAGCTAATTTTTTAGACGCTTTGAATCCAAACTCTTTGGAAATAATCAATCATGCGAAACTGGAAGCGAGTTTAGCTCAAGCTGTGATAGGTGATAATTATCAATTTGAACGATTAGGATATTTTTGTGTTGATAATGACAGTCAGCCCAATCAATTAATCTTTAATCGCACCGTAACTTTACGCGATACTTGGGTAAGTAACTGTTCACCATAATCTGTGATTATCTATGAAAATCTGTTGTTTTGTAATAGGTTATTGATTGTGTATAATGTTTTCCTGTGGAACGAAAACCAAGTTTCACTTTAAAAACTATTTTGCTTAACAGCATAAACTGCAAACAGTCAGGACACGCTATAGCCAGACTTTAAACGCACATTAGAGCAGAGTCAGACTGTGGATTTATCCGCAGCTTTTGTATTGACGGTGTGAATATATTTAGTAGATTTTTACAGATTATGGTAGATATTTAGTAGCGGCTAGTTAAACGGATAGCCAATCGAGCCTGCTCACTTTCGTGAAGAAAGGCAATTTTACTTGCAAAAATAAAAAAGGCGGTTAGAGTGCCGCCTTTGGTAGTTTGGGTTGTGATGTGGCGCAATACGTTTCACTATTGCACCCTACCGAGCTGTGTTTATCGGATTGACGGATTGTGACCCATCGCTCTTCATTTTCTGGGTGCAAAGGGGGTCTGTAACGGTGATAGAAAAAACATCGGATAACACGGTACTTGCCTCTTCAAAGGTGACACCCTGCTTTTTTTGATGGGCATTCGCTTTGTTAATGTCCCACTCAAATTTTAACATTCTCAAAACCTTTGTTTT
>JACCEE010926833.1_pt1 | contig 20940 bp, 20 predicted proteins | sample 7449931 | NCBI WGS metagenome assembly JACCEE01 (sample SAMN15323457, study PRJNA562643) | freshwater metagenome | isolation source: river surface water | place: USA:Blue River Watershed | collected 2017-08-19 | reverse complement strand
TATCATTGTACAATCCTGTTATTGGACACTTTGTCATCTGCTCATGTACATCTTGAATATTCTGGTTTAGCCTCTCATTTATTTTCTTTAATTCCATATTTTCTGAATTCAGATTCCACACTTCGCTTTGTACATCTATAATTTTACTTTGATAGATATTTGGAAGAAGAACATCATATTCCTGCACCAATTTATTAACAAAAGGCTCTAAAAGCACAAGCCAATTCAAACCCATTTTTTTGGATACATTTTCAAACAAACCATTCCATAAGTCAATTCCTCTATAATTATAATCAAAGACCTCATAAGAATTTTTGTCATAGCTTATTTCAAGTCCTTCTAAAGCTTCCTCAACCTCCTTCAAAGGGAAAATGGAGTAGAGTCTTTTTAGAACGAAGCTAACCACTAATTTATATCCACCGCTTTTTGCTACTTCTTTCTTGGTATCTCTTAAATACTCTCCACACTCAAGATCACGTAACACTTTGATATGCGTTCTGACATCCTCTCTAATAATAGAGCCATGCTGTGGCGCAATCATAGCAATCTCTAGCAACAGCAATTTTTCCATAACGGGCCTAATCACTTCATTGGAAGGCATGTAATGCTCATGAAACATTTTCATTTTTTCAATATAAGTATCGTCTGAGAACAATTTCCAATTATAAGAAAATGCGCCAAACAAATCACTACTAAATAGTATTTTACTTTGCAAATCATACGTAACAAAAGCCCCCGGGAAATGTAAATACGGGGTTGCAATGAAAACCAATTCTCTTCCAGATTCTAATTTTATCTTAAACTCATTCTCATTGATAATATAAAAGGGCGATGTGATTCCATAAAATTTAATTAGTAGCGAGGCTCTCCAGTGTGTGATAATCTGAAAACTTGCACCCATTTTTTCAAACAAGGGAACACTCGAACATAAATCTGGGTCTTGATGATGCAATATTACATAATGGATTCTATCTAATGGAATCAGCTTCAAAACATTACTATATACCAGTTCAAAATCCAAAACGCTCCCTGGATCCAATAAAATCCCCTCACCACTATCAATAATCAAATATGGATTGCAATTTATTTCCGCTTTTTCATCACTGCTCCCAACCCAGTAAATACCATCTGAAATTTGAACTGTACTCATACATAATCCCCCTCGTCCTGCTATTGTAATTATCTAATTATTATTAAATTCTTCTTTATTTCCCTCTTTTCATTATACATTTTCTCATCCGCATGATTTATGATATCATCAATAAATTGAGCTGAATTAAGCTCAAAAACCTCAATTCCATGGCTAACACTAATGATATATTTTCTATTCTCTGTTTCATTTATAGTAGTATACTCTTTGATGATACGTTCCCATATCTCTTCCGATTTACGTTCGTCAAGCCCTTCAAAAATAATAAGGAACTCATCCCCACCTAGTCGCGCCACAAAATCATGATTACGGATATTGTTCTTAACGCCTGCTATAACACTTAGAATTAATTCGTCTCCCGCCTCATGTCCGAGGACATCATTAACCTGCTTTAATCCATTGATATCAATGAAACAAACGCTAATCATACCCTTTTCTTTTTCCATATTTTTATATAAGTGAGAAAGTTTTTCAAATCCTGCTCGTCTGTTATACACACCCGTCATTACGTCATATTCCGAAAAATATAATATCTCATCTTTTTTAATTTTATTGATTGCCACTAATACCGAAATCATAATACTAATACACAAAACAAATAAATATAAGTACAGTCTGTTCTTAATTAATTTCCACTCATTCTGCAGAAAACTATTTGTAAATAATTTGCCATTCACTGAATTTGATGGCATATGGGATACTAATGTTAAATCTCCCGAACCCAAAACAATTGAGTATCCTTCATTATCCTGTTTGAAATCCTTACTTGTAACTACTTTTGAATAAATAAAAACGCCTTTTTTATTGATTTGCTTTCCTTGTTCGTGACTTTGAATTGCATTCCACTCGGCCTTATAATTATGTGTAAAATTAACATCTGCTCTATCTTCATACATAAATGACCAATCATTCTCAGGATTACTGCTATCGTATATCCAATACCCATCTGAATTAAGTAAATATAGATTGCCATTACTTGTAGAAGCAACTTCTTTAATCTGATTTAACAAATCATTTGCCAAATAATTCAGAACGATAATTCCTTTCAACGTTCCATTAGAATCATAATAGGGCATTGAAATACGAAGCATGGGCTTAATTGGTTCTTCGATAGCATCCTTTTCAATATTTAAATCTAACTTTGAAATATAAATTTCATTTTCTTTCAAATGAATTGTATCTGTAAAATAATAACGATCTTTCTTGTTTTGCAAATCTGCCTGATCAACTAGTTCTGCACCACTTTGATTATAATTTATACGAATCACTTCATTTCCTTTTACATCAATAAATCGTATTTGATCATACAGTGTTCTTCTGTTTGAAAAAGCAATCCACTGTTTTTCTACCTCATCATACTCTCCTGACCCATTATCCTCTAAACGCAGACAATCTGTTACATATAATAAGTCTCCTGAAATACGATTCATTTTATTGAAAATAATTGTGTTTTCTACATCAATAATATTTTGTTCCGCTTTTAACAAGTCATTTCTTTTCACTTCATCTATTTGATGTTGCAACAGAGATGATATAATCAGTGTTGCTAAGCTGAATACTGAAAATAATTCTACTGTGTGTAGCACAATAAGTCTTTTTTGTTTTTTGAACACCTCAATAAGCATTTTAGATTTTCCTCTCCTACAATAATATTGAAATCATCAAATTGTAGTCTCATTATATCTCTTTCAGTCCTTAACTACAATTGAATCTTTACTATGGTGGCGCAAAAAAACCAGAGATTTACTCTGGTTTTTAGAATCACTATGCAAGAACTTTTCCATAAAAAATTCTACAATATACTACTCAAAAACGAAATTGTTTTTTCATGTTTTGGATTTTCAAACATTTCTTTTGGACTACTGTCTTCAAGAATCATTCCATCTGCCATAAAGACAACTCGATCAGCAACTTCACGTGCAAAACCCATTTCATGAGTAACGCAAAGCATCGTCATTCCCTGTTTTGCCAAATCTTTCATTACACTTAATACTTCACCTACTAACTCAGGATCAAGCGCACTTGTCGGTTCATCAAACAACATCATCAATGGTTCCATTGCAAGGGCTCTAGCAATAGCAACTCGCTGCTGTTGTCCACCTGAAAGCTTACTTGGATACTCATCCTTTTTATCCGCGAGTCCCACTCGTTCAATTAATTTATTCGCTAATTCATAGGCTTCTTCTTTTGATTTCTTTTTGACTACTCTTGGTGAAATCATGACATTTTCAAGTACCGTTTTATGTGGAAACAAATTAAAACGTTGAAATACCATTCCCATCTCAAGCAACATTTCCTTTTGCTTATGGGGTGCGATTCTATGTACTGTTTTGTTATGTTCTCTATGAAGAAATAATTCATTATTCAAAAATATTTTGCCGCTTGTAATTTTCTCTAATTGGTTTAATGATCTAAGATAAGTTGATTTTCCTGCTCCTGAAGGTCCAATAATACAAATCACTTCACCCTTTCGAACTTCCAAATCAATTCCCTTTAATACATCTAGACTTCCAAATGATTTTCTAAGATTTTCTGTTTTTAACACGATTTCTCTTTGCTCTGTACTCATAACAGCCTCCTATTCATAGATGGAAAGTTTTTCTTCAATTTTTCCGAAGATATAGGTTAATATTGCCGTTATAATCAAATAGATAATCAGTGCTGGAATAAAGACCATATAATTACCTTCACTAGTCATAATCGTCTTTGATATCGTTGTAATATCCATTAAAGAAATAGCAAATACAAGCGAAACATCCTTAATCATCATTACAAATTCATTACAAAGAGGTGGAATCATTCTTCGAATGGATTGTGGAATAACAATTAGCCACATTGTTTGTGTATAGGTCATACCAAGTGCCTTGGCTGCTTCATGCTGTCCCTTATCAATCGATTGAATCGCTGCACGCACAATCTCTGCACAATACGCGGCTGCATTGAGTGAAAAAGAAATTAATGCTGCCACAAAAGCACCTTTATAGACTGCTTCAGGGTCTGCACTATCAAACAATCCCCTCCAAGCAAAACCAAATATTCCAGGGATTGAAAAATAAATTACAAACAATTGAATCAGCAGCGGCGTTCCTCGAAAGAAGAATACATACGCACCACTTAGTTTACGCGCGAATTTATTTTTTGATACTTTCCCAAGTGCTAAGAAAATACTCAATATAAAACCAATGAACATGGATGTAGAAGTCAACAACAAGGTCAATTTTACACCATGTAACAGGTTTTCTTTGCACCCTAACATTCGATAAGTATAATTCACCATAAGACCTGTGAAATTAGCAATTCCTTCGTCCGCTGCATATACATTTCCAGCAAAACCCAGGTAGGTTTCTTTCAAGCCATTCTTGCCGGAACTTGAAAATGCAATATAACTAATGACGCCTAAATCATTATAGGTAATCGTTATTCTTTTTCGCTCACTATCTTTTTCATCATCAATCATTTTCTTAAGTTCCGCAGATGCCGAATTCATCATTCGAGATTGTGGCGGATTAATGATCGCTAATACCAAAGCAACTACAAGAGCTGCTATTACAAAAATAGCAACTCTCTTTGTTGATTTCTTCCACTTATTTACTGAAATAATACTATTCAATAATTTCATATAGTTTACCTAATTTCACAATTATTCTGCATTACCAAACCAATGATTAATATTTTCTTCGAAGAATCCTTCAGCTTCTAATTCAGCAATTGCCTGATTAATTGCTTTTTGTAATGCTGCATTGTCTTTACCCATTGCAACACCAAATTGCTCTGGTTCTTGTTCATCTTGGAAGATTTTTTGGAATTTACCAGGGTTTGCAGCTAAGTATCCATCTGCAACTGTTGAATCTACTACAACTGCATCAATTTCACCATTCTCAAGTTGTGTAAAACAAGTTGTGATTTTCTCATTTGCCGAAATTGTACATTCAATCGTTTTGGTATCTACATAATCAGACATTAACACATCGGATGTTGTTTCTTTTTGAACTGCAATTGCCATTCCATCTAAATCTTTGAATCCAGTAATTTCACCTTCATAATCAGCTGGTACAATAATTGCTTGATAATTATTGATGTATGGATCCGAAAAACTCATGCTTTCTTTTCTTTCATCTGTAATCGTTACAGCTGAAATAACACAATCATAACTTGAGTCTATTCCCTGGAAAATACCATCCCATGCTGTATTAATAAAGTTTACTTCAACACCCAACTTATCTGCCAAAGCATAAGCAAAATCAATGTCATATCCGATTGGTGTTGTTCCATCTTCTGCAAAATCTTCAAAAGGAGGATATCCAATTTCTACTCCAATTGTTAAATTACCATCGTTCATTAATTTAACATCTGACATATCAATTGTTGATGTGCTTGCTTCCGTAGCTTCTGTTGCTTCTGTTGCTTCTGTTGCTTCTGTTGCTTCTGATTCTTCTGCTTCTGTTGCAGTATCAATATCTCCTGCTGACTCTGACTCCACTTTTTGACATGCTGTCATGGCAAAAACCATAACAAAAACCAATAATAAGGCAAAAATCTTTCTCTTCATAGGCATCCTCCGTAATACATCATAATTCTGTTATTTTTTCAAAAAAGGGAGCACAACTCATACTTGTTGAACTCCCTCGTCTAAAAGAAAATAGCATATTTGATAGCATCTGTCAAACATTATCTGCTATTTCAACACCATTTTCTACTATTTCAATTGTCTTTTTTGATTCTCTTTTATCAGGCAGTTGTGCCAAGAGAATTGCAAGTAATAAAATTAAGCATCCAATCAATTCTTTTAGGGATAATTTTTCATTTAAAATAATCATTCCAGCGATTACGGCAACGACTGATTCTAAACTCATAATCAACGATGCCACGGTCGGTTTTGTGGATCGTTGGCCCAGGATCTGAAGCGTATATGCTACGGCACAGGATAACACTCCTGCATATAACAATGGTATGCTACAAGCCATAATCTGCTTCCATGTAATCGTTTCAAACAAAATCATTCCAACAAAGGATAGAATTCCCAAAACACCAAACTGAAAACACGACAAGAAAACTCCATTTACTTTCTGTGAAAAATAGTCAATGCTAATAATGTGAAAGGTGTAGACAATTGCTGATAAGAAAACCAACAAATCTCCCTTTTCTATTTTGAAACCTTCTTTCATACATAATAAATAGAGACCAACTAGTGCAATCCCAATACAAAGCCAAATCAGTTTGCCATGTTTCTTCCCTAATACAAGCCCAACAATTGGAACAAAAATGATATATAAAGCAGTAATAAACCCTGCCTTTCCTGCAGATGTGTATTGGATTCCAAATTGCTGCAACGATGCCCCAAAAAACAGGCACAATCCGCAAACCGCGCCTGCGATCCACAAATCTTTTCTCTTTTTCATTCGCAATTCTTTCGTTTCTACCAAAACATTCGTTGCTTGATTTTGCCTTCTTCCTTTTAATAAATACCCAATTGGCAATAATACTATTACACCAATCAAACTCCTAATTGCATTGAAACTGAATGGTCCAATATACTCCATTCCTTCTCTTTGAGCTACAAATGCGCACCCCCATATACACGCTGCAACAAAAAGCATAATACTGCCCTGCATTTTTTTCAACTTAATCATGTTCTTATCCTAATCTTATCTCAGTCTTTCCTGAATGCACATTTTTTTTGGTATCGTATTCCTTTTTATCTCTTTTTCACAGATTTGTCAAACTGTTTAAAGATATTTTTAGTTCTGCCTCATAATCCCATATTCTCTTCATGCAAACTAAATAGTCAAGTATTTGAGCTTTATTCGAATCTGTCACATCCATTTTCTTGACCCAATCCGGCAAAATATTTTCATAGGATATGGCCGTATTTACGGAGTTTATAGTATTCGTTCTCTTTTTAACAAATAAGCGCATAATAATCATCAATAGATACGCAATGCAGTACAATAAAACCGAAACAAAAATTGTGTTAAGATAAATAAAGACAAATCCAAGAACTAACAAATTTGCCACATTAAGCGACACCAGCATCAATATCCCAATTAATTGGTTCGTTTTGTGATTTACAATCATGCGATCGTCTGCTGACGTAATCTTGCCCAATGCACTAATTGTAGTAGCATCTACTGCAATGGCAATCCCAATAATTCCTAGTAACATTCCAATTGACTCAGCTTCAAACGATAGTAGCTTCATTTGGATTGCAACAACAATCACATTGGTGAGAATCGATAACCATAAAAATAAATGTAGAAATCCATTCCCCACCATAGAGGCCTTTGTAAAAAGTCTTTGCCCTTTTGTATCTAATTCCATTCCAATTGCCATTTTGGATTCTCTTAACTTTTGAACCATATCCTTGTTGGGAAGTTCAAATATCATAGAATCCGCATGAATAAAAAGGCTTTGAAACATAATCTGCTCAGATTGCAAACAAGTACAACTCAATTCATTTATTTTCCTAAGAACCATCTTCTTATTGTCAAATGAAATATCGATGTATCTCTGTTGTTGCCAATACGGAATGTACATTACCAAATCACCTAATGACACTTCACCTTTTGCCAGAAAACACATTTGTAAGGGATTTAATCCACCTGTCAATTTGGTATTCTCACGTACAACTTTCGATATTATAAATACAGTGAGTGAAGCTATTAATAAAGCAATTTGAATGTAAGCTCCTATTTCATACATCGGCATCCTCCTATTCAATAACAAATTGTTTTAAACTTCCAGACCTTGGCAAACGTTCCTTGATAATACCCTTCTTATCTTTTGTAATATATACGACTTGTATTTTGCTTCCTTGAGAGATTGACATACTTTGCATTGGTATTGCAACTTCATAACAAGCTGTTGCAAGGCGGCTCGTAGCCATGGAATCTGCAACCTCTACAAGATCCCAAGTCGTATCACGAAGTACATATTGATACAAAACTCCATTTTTTAAGACATATTCAAAACCCTGCGTAGTGATTTTGCTAAGCCCGCTATATCCAGTTTGAGTGTTTTCATCTGTATTAAAATAGAGCTCAATCGTTGGATACTTTTTAAAATTCGTACCAATCAAGCACACAAATAATTTTTCGTCACTATGCGTAAGTTTCATTTTTCTAGAGTAACTCGTCGTAACCTTAACAAAGGATGCTATTTCCTTCCAATCAAAATCTTTTCCATCCACAACTATTTTGGGGTATTTTGGTGTCAAAGAAACTGGTTCTGGTATTTCAATGGCTAACTCTTTAAATTCCGAGTGGAGGTCATTTCCTGTTTTTTGTCGATAATTTTCAAACCCGATTGTTTCTACTTTCTTCCAACGCCATTTTGCATTTTCTGCTCCACTAACACAGTAATAGGTATTATAATCCATACTATTGCCTTCATTTGTGGAATATGCATCGTAGACAAATAAGCTCTGATCATTTGCGTAAAACAGATTGTTTGTTAATTGATTGTTCTTGGCAGTAAACTGTAAGAATACCTCTCCAAAACTCCCCATTAACATGTCATTACTATAGAATACATTGTTTCGTATTACATTATTTAGTGAATACCCTCTCTTTTTATCATATCCACCCATTGCAAGACCTGCATTTGAACAATATGCAACGACATTATTTTCGACGGTAATGTAACTTGTATCTTTTCCCTTATGTTCACTTGCAAGCTCAATTCCAAAATTCGCATTTTTTACTTGGTTATTGGCAATCACAATATTGGTCGCACCATCGCAGTAGATTCCTCCTGCACTTCGATCCGTTCCATACGCAGGATTATTATAGGAATCAATATCATACACAATATTTCCAGTACAAATTCCATTTCTTGCACGGTCCAAATTAACATCCTTACATACACCTTCGTAGCCAATAAAACAAATACCAATATTGTCATTTTGGTAAACCTTATTATTCGTCACTTCAAATTGTTCGATATTTCCATTGACTGCCATTGCTTCGCTTGAGCCAAGTGCACAATTGTAAATTTCATTACTATCAATCACTAAACCAGTAGCCGTTTCTGTGGAAGATCCATACACTCCAATTCCATGTGCATCTCTTCCATTTTTGCTAGCATCCACTGTAGCGAGATTCCATATATCATGGATTCGATTGTTCCTTAACTCAATATTTTTCCATTGGCCATCCACCAAAATTCCTCCAATACAAGTCCCTCTTTTGGTTGTGACAAAATCACATAATTCAAGCCCCTTAATAACAATATTACTTTGATCATAAATGTAGACAAGCGCATCCATATCCGAATCCATCTTAAGATTTGTTCCATCCAATTTAACCGATTCATTTGGATATGCAGAGATGGTGATTTTATCCACTTCACTTCCAGACGATACTACCTTGATTTTTTCACTGTAAACTCCAGCTCTGATTAGCAACGTGTCACCCGCAGTTAACTGTTCAACTCCATATTGAATACTCTTAAAAGGTGACTCAATCGCACCAGAATTTGCATCATTTCCAGACTGAGACACATAGTAGGTATGTCCAGCTGCATCTACCTGCAAACTGCCAAATAAAAATATTGAACTAATTACGATGAGTGGCAGAATCATCTTTTTAATAATCCCTTTTAAATTCATTGTTTTCCCTCTTCCCTTACTTACTTTCAACACCATAATTTCGAAACTTCAATGGAATGACCATCTAAATCATGCAACAGAAAATATTCTCTATTCCCGTCTACATGCTTGGTTAGGGTTTCTGAAATAGATTCTAGCGTATCCGCTTCATACTTCATTATTCTATCTAAAAAATCTTCCAAATTGGATTCCTCAAAATAAAATAGAACTCCCTTCTCAAGATAGGAAACTTCACCCTCTTGTAGTACAAGGCCTTGTGATAAGATTACTTTCTTACCTAAATCATTTCTAATCTGTAGTTGAAAAAGTTCTTGATAAAAATATTTTGATTTATCAATATTGTTAACGAGTAACACGATATTTTTGAGAATCATGGTTTCCTTTGTCCTTTAACATATAATTTTTGAATCATTTGCTGATCTTTTTGAATGTTGTTTCCTGACGTTGTTAGATAATCTCCTGTAATTGTAGCATTCAGTCCTGAACGAAAAGCTTCTTCCCCACAATTATGGAGCACATTCCTTCCCGCTCCTAATCGGATTGTTGCTTCTGGATTGATAAATCGATAGATTGCAATTACCCGTAAGATTTCATCTTCACTCAGCGTTTGATTGTTCTCAAAAAGAGTCCCTTGGATTGGTATCAGCACATTAATCGGTATTGAGTCAACTCCTAACGTCGCCAATTCAAACGCCATATCCACTCGATCCTCTATTGTTTCTCCAAGCCCAATTATGCCTCCCGAGCAAATCTCTAATCCAACACTTTGAGCATTCTTGATACAGTTTATTTTATCATGGTATGTATGTGTTGTACAAATATTTGCAAAAAAATTCTGTGACGTTTCTAGGTTTGCATGATATCTCATCACACCTGATTCTTTTAATTTTTGAAACTCTTCTTTTGAAAGAAGCCCATGGGAGGCGCATAATGAAATCGAAGTGTTATGTTCTAAAACCCGATACGTTTCACAAACTTTTGATACCTCTAGTGTCGACAGATTACGCCCTGCAGTTACAAGAGAATATCTTTGGACCCCTGCTTTTTCATGATACAAACAATCTGCAAGGATCGTAGAAGTATCTAACAATTCGCTTTTTACTATCGGATTATGACGATGGCTACTTTGTCCACAGAATCTGCAATCTTCACTACAGCCTCCTGATTTTGCATTGATTATTGAACACAACTCAATTTGATCACCACATAGACTCCTTCGAATTCGATGTGCTTCAGTACATAATACACTTAAGCTGCATTCAAACAAACTTGACCAATCCTCTTCTTTTCTTAATCTCCTACCTCGAATAATTTCACTTGCTAATTGTTCCACTGAATGCTTACTATAATTCATAGATAAAAACCATTCCTTTCTACTATTATATTTCTCAATCTATTATATTAAACCACGTTTCAATTGTAAACCTTTTCAGATATGTGGTTTACAATTTAGTAATTGATTGATTATTCTTATTCATCAATGCTACAATGCATACGTAACGATTCACAAATGAGGGAGAAGAACATGAGAAAAAAATTATTATTAGGTCTAGTATTAGCAATGTCATTAACGTTTGCTGGATGTTTATCAACAGATGACGCGCCAGAAAATAATGTTACCGACGAACAGGCAGACTCTTCTGAAACTGCTGAAGAATCAGGAAGTGATATCTTTGAATTTGAATTAAGTACACAAAACATGAATAAAGACGGTGTGAATGCTGATTATCCTGTTTTTGTAAACACTAACAGTCAGGAAATTGCCGATTCCTTAAATGAATTGGTTCTTAATGATTTAAATGATTTAGTTAATGGAATGACAGCGGAAACAAGTGATGCTGGTGAAATTAATATTTCGATTTCTTGTGAGTATTCTGAGAAGAATTCTCAAATTGTATCGATTTGTTATCTTGGCGAGTACTCTGGTACAGATTTAGCTTATCCAGTTTCATTTTATCACTCACTTACCTTAAATGCACAAAATGGTGAAGAAGTCTATTTATCAGACCTATTTACGATTGATGAAAATTTTGTGAATTCTTTCTTGGGTGGCATGTATACCGTCTATCGTGATGATTTGAACTTAGAAGAATCCGGAGTTGTTGTTTCTGAAGCCATCACTACAAGTTATGATAGCACGGATTTAATTGATCTATTTTCAAGCCAAGATGCCTTTTATTATTTGAACCAAGACTATATTATGCTAAGTGTACCTGTTCAAAATGCGCTTGGTGATCATATTGAAATGTCTCTTCCACTCGAGCGACTAGAAGGTAACAGTATTCGTGATCATGTATATTGGCAGGATTATGGGTTCCTTGATGGTAATGCCAATGCTTCAGAAGACACTTCTGAGCCAGGTACGGGTGCAGATGTTAGCATGACTTACTACGAAAATGCAACCTATGGTTATTCTCAAATTTATCCAGAAATGTTTAATATTATGGTCGAAAGCGATGACGGCGCTGGTGTGACTATGACGTCTGATTCTTCTGGTTTTCTCTTATTGATTTGGGCCGAATACAATATTAATAACTTAGACGGATTTTCCTTAATGGAATCTGCTAAGGGCGGCTATGAAACCATTACAAATTATAGTGGAGACGCTGATTCCTATCGAGTAGACTTCCAAGAAGGTTCCAATGAAGATTCAAGAGCTGGAGTCGAAAGTGGTTATATCGATGGTGACAAAATTATTCACTATCAACTATCCTATCCTATCGATTCCGATGCACCATTTGCAGATATCATTGAAATGATGGAAAACGGACGTACGTATTAGTCTGAAACTAAGTCCATTCCTAAAAGTAAAAAGAGTTGGGCGCGCCCAACTCTTTTTTATGATTGCACTACAGACAAAGATTCTTATCAGAAGATCTTTGGAATTTTTCACTCGATTTTTTAGGCCTTGATGGCTATTTTTCTTCTCAAATGCCTAATTTTGGGTGTTTGTCAACCTCTCTTAGGCGTTCGGACTTATTTCCTTACTAGAAAGCCTAATTTTCGGCATTTATCAGTTATATTTAGGCCTTGGAGCCCATTTTTCTATTCAAATGCCTAATTTTCAACATCGAATACCTCTTTGTTTACAGTCTGAGAGTTGGGCGCTCCCAACTCTTTTTTATGATTGCTCAATATAATTACAAACTATATTTTCATCTACTTTGTGCGAATATAGATCTCTCCCTTACCCAAATCAAGTTCCTCTCGATCAATCACATATTTAAAACAAAACTCTTTTTCTGAACCGGAATCTGTTAATATCCATATTCTATCATCATTTTCAGGATCTTGGATTGCATCTCCATCCTCACATTTATATACCACTTTTGAGTCTATGAATTCATCCCACTTGATATTTTCTTTTAATTCATCAACAAACGCTTTCTTTTCATCTTCCGTGAATTTTGGCTCTTGCTTTTTTTCTCTATTATGTTCATCTAGGGCCGCAAGAGTTACCACCAATTCATCTTCATAATCCTTAAAAGGTATGTTGTTAAATTCAATTTCTTCTGAAGTAATAACAATTGTTCTTTCCGGATTATCTTTTGAAACATAAGTACCTCGAACCTGTGATTGTAACGAACCCCCTGTTAACGAATACTTTATTACCATCACCGAAATAATCAGTATGATAAGAAATGATGTTCCAACAAATACTTTCAATAAAACACTCTTTTTTGTTCTCATAAATTGTTCTCCCTTCTCTTTCCCCTTTGTTTTATTGATTCACCACAGCTTGATTCACCACTTCAAAATCCCCTGCCTTTGTATACTCCATAAATGTCCGTATTCCAAGAAACATTGGTGGCACATAAAATGCAACCGACAAACCCGTCTCATTTCTAGGTGTCATACAAAACAACTCAATTTCTTCTTCTATTCTCATTACATAAATGATTGCAACTATCAATGCAAGAAATCCAAGCATGGCTGCCAATTCATAAGGCACAATTATAATTGAAAGAATGGACAAGATAAGTGATGCTGTAGTGATTAATTTTGATTTATGATTCATACTTTCAATACCTCTACTTGATAATCCGCTAAACGTAGTGCATTGATTGCATCCTCTAGTCGCTCATTTCTTACGAGAATATAATCCGTATCAAATGTTGAAACCGCCACAATACTGATTTGTTGCTCTGCCAATATTGTCGCAATTCTTGACAATATTCCAACAAGTGAAAAATCAAGTGTTCCTTCAATACCAAGTACTCGAAACCCATCTTCTCTCCCTAGACATGGGAATGAAATGAAATCGCTTTTGCAAATATAGGAAATTTCACTTTTCGTTTTTCCCACAAAAACCATTTCTTGAGATAAATCAATTACAGATGGATCAGGCACTTTGCAAATACTAAATGCATCTTGATATACGTTTATGATCATTCTTTGATTCCTTTCCTTGTTCCTGCAAGCAACTGATAATATTTTGGATACTCACACGGTTCTTCCTTGGTTCTTGCAATGCACTTACATTTTGGTTGTCCCATACTTGAATGCATTCGTTTCCAAATAGACTGCGCTGATTCCTCTAACATATTACCAAATGATTGGTTGATAAAATCACATGGACCAAAATTTCCATCTGCGTCAACAAAGGAATGTTGGCTCCCAGCCCCGCATCCATACTGCTCCTTACTCTCAACATAGGGAAACACTGCCACTTTGGGATAGTTTGAATCGTGATTGAATAATGCGTGTAATAAAATTAGTTTATCACGTTCTAAATCAGATAAAACTTCATCTCTATGCTCTTTTAACGAACCGCATGGAATTGGTTCCATAATTCGCATTTCATCAATTCCTAATTGTTTGAGGTATTTGGCAAGTTGATCGATCTCACCAGTTTGCAACATTTTCCTCGTACACATTGTTTGACTCATTGTATATAATCCTGCCTTTTTGGCATTTTTGATTGCTTCAATCGAGGTCCTATATGCACCTTTATAGCCTCTCATGGAATCCTGATCCTCTTCACTAATATGATCAACACTAATAGCAATGGCAAAAAGTCCAGCCTTTTTTAACTGTAGGGCACGCTCGTAGGTTAGTCCAAATCCCGTTGTGAACACGATTGTCATACAGGGCATATACTTGCCTTTTGCGGCAAGCGCAATTCCCTGCTCAAGATCTTTTCTCAGTAGAGGTTCGCCACCTGTAAAACCGATGATGCCCACACCAAGCTTTTTTATCTGATCAACCACAGAAAGGAACTCTTTTGTACTTAAATCTGGATTCTGATTTTTCATAAAAGAATTGGCACTACAATGCCAGCAATGATACATGCAATTGTGTGTAACTGCAAAATATGCTGAAATCGGAGCTAGCCTCTTGCCAATAATGTGATTTTCATAAAATGAACCGCCTCTTCCAGGAACGCGCTTTCCAATCCGATAGAAACCCTCTGAGTTAAGCGGTGGAAAAAACGAATTGATCACATAGTAGCCATCATGCTCTACCAGTCTCTCATTTTGAATTACATGATAACAACACTTTATTAGATTTATTAATTTATACTGCTTAGATTGCCTAAATGATTTGTGTAATTGTAAGAATTGAAACCACACCATTCGGTTTGTAGCCATTCTAAATACGATTTTCTTATTCTTCATAATTGCCCTTTTCAAAAATACCATATACAAATTGGTGCTCCAATTCACATACTTTCTTATTGTCAAAATACTCCAGCATTTCTTTTTGAACCAAAGGCTCCCTTAATGGAATCATTTGGTCGTATCCTGCCATTGCACCTGTAGATACAATAAATCGAACTAAATTCTCCACCCTTTTAAAACGAAATTTTTGGGCTGCTTGCCCTAGGTAAAGTGTCTTCATATTTTCTCTAGTAAACCATTTTTCGAACACCCTACTCGTCTTAGGATTTGGTAAATCCATCATAATTTTACGAATGTTGAATAAATGCTTCCATATCAAGCGTTTATATAACTGGCGCATTTGTTTTAATGTGCCCTTTAAATTTAGAATAACAATGAGTTTTCCATTCCTCTTTAAAATACGCTTACATTCTCGAACCATCTTGTGTGGTTCATGATATTTCAGTGCCCACATACAGACAATCACATCATACGTTTCGTCTTTTTGTTTCATAAGAAAATCAAGCATATCCTCACAAACGAATTGTACCTTATTGAATGAATCAGCTTCAATCGTCGTTCTTGCCCTCTGAAGCATTTTCGAAGATAAGTCCACCAAGGTGTAACTTGCGTGTATTTCTTTTCGTATTAAATAGTTTGTATTATAACCCGTTCCACATGCCAAATCGAGAATTCTGAAATCCTGTCCTAAGAAATCCTTCGTTTTGCTATGGACTAAATTTAAATGCAATTCCACAAATCGATCTAACACTCGGTCGTTATGACGATGCATGATGGATAAAAAATACTTCTCATAGGAATTGGCAACTTGATCATAGGAATTGGCGATATCTTTGCTTTTAACCGTTCTCATATTCCATCATTCTCTTCTATTCTTTTCGCGTTTTTACTTGTTCAAATTTGCTTGCATGTATATGGCAATATCCGCTAGGGTTCTTCACTAAATATTTTTGATGATAGTCCTCAGCAGTAGCATAGTTACTAAGTTCTAAAACTTCAACCATGATTTTCTCTGTGAACTTTTGCTGCAATTTCTCAATTGCTTGGTATGCAGTTGTCCTTTGTTCTTCATTTAAGTAATAAATTCCAGTTCGATACTGACTGCCCGTATCTCCTCCTTGACGATTGATCGCTGTTGGGTCAATCGCATCAAAATACAACTCCAATAGAAATGACAGGGATACAATTTCATCATCAAATTCTACACGAACCGTTTCTGCATGCCCCGTATTTTGATAACATACTTCTTCATAGGTAGGATTTAGTGTCTTGCCGTTTGCATATCCCACTTGCGTATCAAGAACGCCAACTGCAAGGCTCATATACTGCTCTAATCCCCAAAAACACCCACCTGCCAAATATATAACTTGTTTCATAAGCTTAGTTCCCCTTTTTCTTACCAACCACTACATAATCCCGTTTACTGATTCTGACACAGTTAACGCTCAAACCTCTCAGCCTTAGACATTGAGCCACCTGTTGTTTTGAAATCGGATATACTTTTTCAAGACAACAACGTTCAAACAAATAGATGAGTTTTGCTTCAAAAGTATTTGGATTAAAATCGGCAATGATGATTCTTCCACCTGGTTCTAGCATCCGAATGGCATCTTCAAGCACTTTTTTTGTTTCCTTTATATGATGCAAACAATCTCTAATCAAAATGATCTGATAAGTTTTTGAATAATAAAAAGGCATCGCTCGTCCAATAATTCTAATTTTAGAATTTCTTTTCTTAGCGATATCCGTCATCCTTTTACAAGGATCTAGAATTGTAACTTGATGCCCTCGTTTGACCAACTGATCAGCAATCTTACCCGTTCCACCGCCTATATCAAGAATCCTTGAACGCTTGCTTGGAATAAAAGACAAAATGGCCTGATTCCCATCTAGTTGAAACGCATGCATAAATTTATCATAAATAAATGCATAATTAGAAAACAAGTAACTCATTTTCTTTCTTCCCCCGACCCCTTATTAAACTTCAACAATATGTTCTAAGATATAATCTTTCACTTCTTCTTCATTAAGTGATAAGGAATATGAAAATTCCTGCCCAACTTTTTTTTCTGCATCTTTTAAAATCTTTTCATCAATGACAGAAAACTTTTTACCTTTTTCTAATACTTCTTCTTTTTTTTCATTTAACTTTCGAATCAAAGAAATGATTTTACTATTATCTTCGCTATAAAGGATCTGACTAAACACTGTTTTTCTTGAATGTACATTATCAATCCATTTAATCGCAAAATCAGAAGATTTCTCAATCATATCAATTATTTCTTCTTCTGTTAATGGTGCTCGAAGGTTTACTTTTTCAGAGTCAACCGGAACAAAAATCGTAGATTTTAAATGATCATTGATCGGATGCATTACATAATAAATCTTCTTATCACACTTAGAAAAGGATTCTTCCCTTATATCCTCAATCTTACAAACTCCTGACGCCGGGTGTAAAATAATATCATCAATTTCAAACATATTAATCTCTCCTTTAAAGAAAAAACACTCACTGTTACTTGTTTATTATGAACCTAGATAAATTTCATAGGCATCATACTCATGGTCAAAGATATACCCTAACTTTTGAGCCAAAGCAACTGATATCTCATTATGTGCATCCCAACTAGGGTATTTATTCTTGGTAAAACATTCTAATAATAGCCTTGCTGCACATACATATGCAAAACCATTACGCCTGTAGTCTTCGTGTGTATCAATTTCTATTTCAATTCCGTCTAAGTAAGTGGAATACGAAGATGCCCCTGCTACAATAAGATCACCTCTTTTAATCACATATCCAAGTCCTAATTGTTGATATTTGTCATAGGTTTCGTATTGCGAAACCATTGCAAAACTCCATTCCAAAGACTTGCATAACTCATAATTTTCTTCATTCATCTCTTCCAAAGAAAAACCGTCTTTCAAAGATAATACCGCCTGTCGAAGCTTTGGAATATCAAACTGATGTTGATCTTTTTTGATTGCATATCGTACAATCTTATTGGCCCGTTGTCCGTAGGTATTTTCAATGAGATCGCCCCAAGTTTTTGTCTTTGGGATTGCAATCATAAATTCTGGTTTCACTTCCAATGGCTCAAATAATACTAAATCCTTATTTGGTTTTCCTGTCATGAAACAAAAATCACCCAACACTGCCATCGCAGATACTGGTTCCTCGCTATTATCAACGTATATACTGCCCATAATCCCCTGTAAACAAGAATAAATAGACGTATCCTTCCAGCCATGGAAAAGACTGTTTGCCTTATATAAATGTTCCAATTTTACTGCCATACTGCCCCCACTTATGTTCCCCCGATATAATTTCGAACATTCTCATTATAGCACATTATTTCGATACTGTCATATTAGATTTGAGAATTGTTTGTTTGTATACACTTTATTGACATTTCTTTCTTATATTACTATACTTTATAAGTAAAACTAAACATCACTCATTAACTATTTAAGAGGAATTTATATGTCCATTTTTGATTTCATCGGATTCTTACTTTTTATAGGAATCGCTTTGTTTTTGCGACCACCCATTTATTTATTTCTCATTATTATCATTCCACTCCAACTCGTCCTCCAAGTGCTCAAGAAAATCTTTTCAAAAAATCTGTATTCCACTGTATATCCCGACATCATACCCATTGATCCGTGGAAGCATCCGGAATTATCCAAACTTTTTGAGCAAAAAAAGCGAATTGAAATCCACCAGTTCTTGCTCGATCATTCATTTGCTGAACGGGAATGCTCCATTTATTCAGCAATCCCAAACTGCGTCAATATTGTTTCTTGTTACGTAAATGAAACAACTGGTGTATATGCAATTTTGAATGTTGAAAACCAAATATCTGCATCGCAAACTCCAATTCGTTCCTATTACCATTTATCTTTTGAAACGCTCCTTTTAAACAAGCACCATATTATCAGTGAATCGGCCTGTACGAATCTTTTTCCGCTTCCAAATAATCGACATTCTGATTTCTACTTTGATAAATCACCAAAAGAAATCTATGAACATCATCTTCAAAAGATCCAAGAAGTGAGTGCACTAACAGGACACACTGCAATGGATTTTGATCCTTCTATCTTACGCGAGCAGTTTTATCAGTTAAATCGCGAAGATACTGCATTATTGATTCAATACCGACGCGAAAAAGGCTTTCTTCGTATCAAAGAAAGCACACATGGAATATTTTTTACGTTAAAAGGAAGCATTGTCGTACTCTTTAATTTGATTCGAAGACGTGCCTTATTGCGACCAAAAACGTATCAAGAACACTGGTTGCTTGAAGACTATTCTCGCCATAATCTACGCACTGCCGTATATGAAATCCTTCCAAAAAACAATATCAAATCCTCATCAATTATCACAACTACAGCAAGTAAAACTTCAAACTCCACTGTATTTATAAATGCTATCATTATCCTAATTGGCTTATCTATGCTAATTGTCACTTCTATGGATTTGATTTACGCTAAAAATTCAATGACTTATGAAAAAACAAGTGGCACAATCGTTTCTTATGAGGTTCAGGACGACTATGATTCTATTGATATATCCATTGAATATAAATACCATGCAAATGGCAAAGAGTATTTTGGACACAGAATCTACTTTAGCGATCGTACTACAAAAACAGACCAAGAAGTAAACCGGCTGTTAACTCTCTATGGCGAAGTTGGTAAACCCATTCCAGTATTTTATGACCCTAAAGATCCAACAATGAGTATCCTCGAAAAGGGCTTTCGTATTGGATCCTTATTCCCAATTTTTATGGCATTTATTCTAATATGGTCAGGATTCATCAATATAAAAAAACTAAGAGCCGTTAAATTATCTCTTGGTAGCCGCCCAACCTCCATATAAAAATCCCGTATAGAATTTGGATGGATTCTCAAACCCTGCTAGATCAAGTAACTCTAGAATTCGCTCTTGTGAAACAAACTTTAAACGTTTTAGAATCTGATTGTTAAATCCATCTTCTACTATATTTTCATCAACACCCTGGAGTACTACGTATTTCTTCCAAGCCTTTAACGTGTTGTTAAACTCAATCGTATTTGGATTGCCATAGGCGTCTACTAGGACAAGCGTGCTTCCTTTTTTTAAGGTTGCTGCAATATCTTTTAGTAATTGAAGTTTTGAGCCATCGTCTTCTAGAAATTGCATCACTAATATGCAGGTTGCCCCGTCAAAGGCTTCCTGCTTATTTAATTCATGGGTGAATCCATGAAATAGTTCAACCTGTTCTAATCCCTTTTCTTTCACTTTGTCAGCAGCAATGGATAGCATTTCTTTCGATGGATCAAGACCTAGTATTTTCCAATTTGGATTAGCCGATTTGAACTGACATAGCTCTGCTCCTGTTCCCGCACCAACTACCAAAATGTCTGCGTCCGCTCCCAGCATTGCATTCAAATATGCATGGGACATCTTAAAAATCTCTTCATATGCCGCACAAAAACATTTCATCGACTGATCATACTGACTTACTTGCACTGGTGGATTTTTGTCAAAATCCCCACCTGATTTCATAACCTCGTTCATT
>JACCEE010629464.1_pt1 | contig 20943 bp, 18 predicted proteins | sample 7449931 | NCBI WGS metagenome assembly JACCEE01 (sample SAMN15323457, study PRJNA562643) | freshwater metagenome | isolation source: river surface water | place: USA:Blue River Watershed | collected 2017-08-19 | reverse complement strand
AGAATTCGATAAAATATGGAAATGGGCTAAAACATACATGCAATATGGATCAAGTAGTAGTTATAATGGATATTTTGCATGGCAATGTAATACAAATGGAACAATAAAAGGAAACGGACCTGCATCTGATGGTGAAGCTTACTTTATTACATCACTGTTTTTTGCCGCAAATCGTTGGGGAAATGGAACAGGTATTTTCAATTATGAAGCTGAAGCTCAAGATATTTTAAATAAAGTTATGAGTAAAACCGGAGCAGGTAGTGTTTATAATCTTTTTAATTCATCTTCGAAACTCATAACGTTTGTTCCCTATGGTGATTCATATAACTTTACCGATCCTTCCTATAATTTACCTGGTTTCTGGGAATTATGGGCATCGTGGAGTAAAACCAACCAATCTTTTTGGGCTCAAACACCCGATGCTTCAAGAACATTGTTGAAAAATGCTTCGAATACTACATCCGGATTATCAACTGATTACAGTAATTTTGATGGAACACCGAAAGAAGTTTCTTATAATACCGATGCTGATAGATTTATGTATGACGCTTGGCGAACTGCTATGAATATAGGTGTGGATTATCATTGGTTCCAAAAAGACGCTTGGCAACCAACTGGAATAACAAAACTTTTGACCTTTTTTAAAAATAAAGGTACTAGCTACGTAAATCACTACGATTGGAATGGTGGAAATGCAGGAGGAGATCATTCAACAGGCTTGGTTGCTTGTAATGCAGCTGCCTGTCTTGCAATAACAGATAATACCTTAGCAACTCCATTTGTACAAGAGTTATGGAATATTGCTATTCCAACCGGAACATATCGATATTACGACGGAATGTTATATATGTTGGGATTACTCAATTGTTCCGGTAATTTTAAAATTTGGAAACCAGCACCAACAGGTGCACCTACTGTTAGTATTACTGCACCAACATCAGGAACATCATTAACAACACCAACCGATGTTACAATCACAGCAACTGCTGCCGATGCAAATGGTTCTATCGCAAATGTTGAGTTTTATAACGGAACTCAAAAATTGGGCGAAGATGCTACTGCTCCCTATTCGTTTACATGGACAGGTGTTCCGGCTGGAACTTATAATATTACTGCTGTTGCAACCGATAATGACGGAAATAAAACGACATCTTCAGCCATTGTTTTAACGGTTGTAGCACCACCATTAATCGGAAAAATTATTGTAAGAGCAAAAGGTGTTGTTGGCGATGAAATCATCAACCTTGAAATTGGAGGAACTGTAGTTAAAACATGGACAATTGGAACAACTTATGCCGATTATGAAGCTTCCGGAAATGTTAATGGTGTTATTCGTGTGAATTATACAAACGATGATGGAGATAAACGTGATGCTCAAATCGATTATATTATTGTTGCAGATTCGACCTATCAGGCCGAAGATCAAACTTTTAATACTGGTTATTATGCCAATGGTTCTTGCGGCGGAGGAAGTAATAGCGAAATGATGCATTGTAGTGGATACATTGAATTTGCTACTGCAAAAGTAACCGATGATTGTCCGAACGATCCAAATAAAACTTCACCCGGATCTTGTGGATGTGGTGTTGTAGATACTGATACCGACAAAGATGGTATTGCCGATTGTGACGATACTGATGATGATGGTGACGGTGTTGCTGATGTGAACGATTGCGACCCATTAGATGCCACAATTTTAAGCAAAACAACATACTATGCTGATAGTGATGGTGATGGAAAAGGAGATCCAAATTCTTCAATACAATCATGTTCTTTACCAGCTAATTATGTGACAGATAATACAGACCAATGTCCTAATGACGTGAATAAAACTGTACCGGGAATTTGTGGTTGTGGTGTTGTTGAGGGTACTTGTCAACAAATTGAAATTAATCTCAAAGCTGGATGGAATCTTATTGGTTGTCCGATTGACGGAAGTACTGCAGTTGAGACTGCGCTTTCAACAATTTGGTCAAATGTAACGATAATTAAAAACTTAGATACTTTTTATTCGTCATCAAATCCGGCAGCTCTCAACTCATTAAAAACAGTTGAATGGGGTAAAGGGTATATGGTAAAAGTTTCAGCTCCTTGTACTTTAATTTGGAAATCGAAATAATCTAATCGATAATGACTATGATAAGAAGAATGAAATTTTCGTGGCCGATATCTTTCATAATTGGCTGTATATTTTATAATCAATCGCAGGCACAAATTGCAGCAAATTATGAAATAGGAACGTGGTATAAGTTTAAAACAGCTGCTCTTACATACTCTTTTGACGATGGAACAAGTAATCAGTTATCTGTTGCAATGCCTATGTTTGATAAATATGGCTACAAAATGTCATTCAATGTCGTAACAAATTGGGTATCGGATTGGAAGCCATATTCTAATGCATCAGCAAATGGTCACGAAATAGCTAGTCATACCGTATCGCACGTGAAATTAAACACAATTTCCGCAACTAATCAAGATCCGGAATTGAAAAATTCACAATCAATCATAAATAGTAATGTTACGAATGCGAAATGTTTAACTATTATTTATCCCGAGTGTAATAGCGGTGATGTAACAACAATGTCGAAGTACTATATTTCAGGACGTACATGTGATGGTAAAATAAACAGTAGTAATATTACCGATTTCTGGAATATTGGTTCTTATGTTTGTGGAAATCAGGGGTTAAATACCGACCAAGCATTCAATAATCAAGCTGTTGCAGCAAAAAATGCAAAAGGATGGTGTGTATTTTTAATTCATGGTATAGATGGGCAAGGTAATTTTTCGCCTCTATCATCAAGTATATTAAGTTCACACTTGACATATGTAAATGCGAATGACGCTGATTATTGGGTTGCTACTCAGTTGAACGTGGTGAAATATATTAAAGAACGTATGGCTGCAAAATTAACCGAAACAACGATTACAAGTGATTCTTTAAGTGCTGTACTTACCGATGGTTTGGATAATTCAATTTACGATGCTGATATTTCAGTTCGACGCGTAATACCTACCGGTTGGGCTGGAGCCAAAGTGTATCTTGATAAAAAGTTGTTAACTTCTACTACTTCTACAATTAATGGCAAGACATATGTAGTGTTCAATGTTGCTCCCGACAAAGGAACCGTCTACATTGTTAATACCGCGAGTACTCCTGTCGTTAGTGCGCCAACGGTAAATAGTCCTGTTTTGTACTGTCAAAATGCAACAGCAACGGCATTAACAGCAACCGGAACAAGTTTAAAATGGTATACAACAGCAACCGGAGGAACTGCAAGTACAACAGCTCCTACACCATCAACTTTAACTGTAGGATCTACCACATATTATGTTTCGCAAACGGTTAATAGTACTGAAAGTTCTCGTGCATCTATAACCGTTACGGTTAGTGCATTATCTTCAGCACCGGTTGTAACATCGCCTGTTACATATGAACAAGGAGCAACAGCAATAGCAATAACAGCAAAAGGAACTAATTTAAAATGGTATACTGTTGTAAATGGTGGTACAGCTTCTACTTCTGCACCGATTCCATCAACGACAAATGTTGGTACAACCAATTATTATGTTTCGCAAACGACAAACACTTGTGAAAGTTCAAGAAGTACAATCGCTGTAGTTGTAACACCGGCACAGACTGTCAGTCTTGTTGCAGGATGGAATTATATTGGATGTCCATTAATTAATGCAACAGACTTAAAAACAGCACTTGCAAGTATTTGGTCACAGGTTGTAACAGTCAAAAATCAAGATACATTTTATTCTATCGACAATCCTGCATCTGTTAACTCATTATCGACAGTACAATGGGGAATGGGGTATGTCGTTTACGTTAAATCGGCTTGTACGCTTACGTGGAAATAATGAATTTGAGATTATAAGGCGTATTTGTGTGCGACCTTTAAAAGATAAATATTAACAGATAAAAACGGTTGTTTGCTTTTTGCAGACAACCGTTTTTTTATTCTATCGAAAATTTGGTGTCAACCGTTTTTTTGAGCGATGAGTGATAAGGCAGGTATTCAGGGATCCAATTACTCATTGAGTTAAATAAATTAACTTTTGCATTGGGATGAAGTGCTTCTATCATTTCTATTATCTTTCTAAATTCCTTTCTTCGGGTAACATGATCAAATGGACAAGGATTTTTTAACCCTTTGTATGATTGAATTTCGGCATATTTTGTAAGATCTTTTTCCAAAATTTGTATCATTGGACGAATAAAATCAATATCGCCGTTAAAAAGAGGAAAACAAGCCGGAATAGAGCTTATTTTGCCATGCATTGCCATATTCATTATCATTGTTTCTATTGCATCATCGGCATGATGACCGGTGGCAAGTTTATTACATTGTAATGCACGAGCTGTGGCAAACAATTCTTTTCTTCGCGACCATGCGCAAAAATAACAAGGTGATTCTGTTTGTTTGTCATCCTCAAATTCTATTTCCTTATAAATAAAAGGTACTTGTAAATTGTCGCAAAATGATTGTAAAAAATCTTTGTCAATCAAATAAGGAATGTTTTTTACTTTGATGTGAGCCGCAGTAATTGTGTATGGTACGAGAGAATATCGTCTTCGTAAAGCAAGTATTTCTGTTAAAATTAAAGAATCTTTACCACCCGATAGGCCAATAAGAATATGGTCGTTGGGTTTAATTAATTGAAACAGCTCAATTGTTGAACCAACCGTATGACGAATTTTTTCGAGATATGCAGTGTCTTTTTTCGACATCACTTTTTTTTGCAAGTTTAAGGATTATTTATCGGTTCGTGATGTTTTAAATAATTTCGAAACAAAATTCTGTGTTTTTTTATAACTTTAATTCTCTTATTGATCGTAAATTGTAAAACAACCAGTGGAAGTGGCATCACTCATTAAAAGCATAAAAAATCCCGCAATCAAAAAAGAATGCGGGATTTTTTTATTTGTAGGTTACCTGTTATTACATCATTCCACCCATTCCGCCCATTCCTGGGTTCATTGCCGGAGCTGGATTTTCTTCTTTAATATCAGCAATAACACATTCTGTTGTTAAGAACATTCCTGCTATCGATGCTGCATTTTCAATAGCAACACGTGCTACTTTTTTCGGGTCAATAACTCCTGATTCAAATAAATTTTCATATTTATTTGCTCTTGCATTGAATCCATAGTCAGCTTTACCTTCTTTTACATTTTGAACGATAACAGAACCTTCAAGACCTGCATTTGCTACGATTTGACGAAGTGGTTCTTCTATTGCACGTTTTACAATATGAATACCAGTTTCTTGGTCTTCGTTTTCTCCTTTTATTTTGTTAAGAGCATCGATAGCACGAATAAATGCTACACCACCGCCAGGGATGATTCCTTCTTCAACAGCTGCACGAGTTGCACTTAATGCATCTTCTACACGGTCTTTTTTCTCTTTCATTTCAATTTCAGAGGCGGCACCAACATAAAGAACCGCAACACCACCGGCTAATTTAGCTAAACGTTCTTGTAGTTTTTCGCGGTCGTAGTCTGATGTTGTGGTTGCAATTTGCGATTTGATTTGAGCAACACGAGCTTCGATTTCTTCTTTTCTTCCGTTTCCGTTTACAAGCGTTGTTTTATCTTTATCGATAGTCACTTTTTCTGCTTTACCAAGCATTTCAATTGTTGCCTGATCAAGACGAATACCATTTTCTTCGGTTATAACGGTAGCACCTGTCAATGTTGCAATATCTTGTAACATTTCTTTACGGCGATCGCCAAATCCGGGTGCTTTTACAGCAGCAATACGTAATGAACCACGAAGTTTATTTACGATTAATGTTGTTAATGCTTCACCTTCAATATCTTCGGCTATCAATAATAATGGACGACCGCTTTTGGCTGTAGCCTCAAGGATTGGAAGAATGTCTTGTAGTGTCGCTATTTTTTTATCGTGAACAAGGATAAATGGATTTTCCATTACAACTTCCATTTTATCGGCATTTGTTACGAAATATGGAGAAATGTATCCACGGTCGAATTGCATACCTTCAACGATGTCAACAGTTGTATCTGCCGTTTTTGCTTCTTCAACTGTGATAACTCCTTCTTTTTTAACTTTTTTCATTGCATCGGCAATTAAGGTGCCGATTTCTTCATCACCATTTGCTGAGATAACTGCAACTTGTTTGATTTTGTCACTGTCGGTCGAAATTTGTTGAGACTGAGCGTTTAAACTTTCAACAACTACAGCAACAGCTTTGTCGATACCGCGTTTTAAATCCATTGGATTTGCTCCTGCAGTTACGTTTTTAAGTCCAACTGCAACAATCGATTGTGCAAGTACGGTTGCTGTTGTAGTACCATCACCTGCATCGTCGTTGGTTTTTGACGCAACTTCTTTTACCATTTGAGCACCCATATTTTCAAATGCATCGGGTAATTCGATTTCTTTTGCTACGGTAACACCATCTTTCGTAATGTGTGGATGACCGAATTTTTTATCGATTACGACGTTACGACCTTTGGGTCCTAATGTTACTTTTACTGCATTTGCCAACGCATCGATTCCTTTTTTTAAGGATTCGCGGGCTTCCATATCGAATTTAATTTCTTTTGCCATAATTATATGTTTTATTGTTGTTTATTGAATTATAATATGAATAGAATGTCTGATTGATTTAATAAAAGATAATCAACGCCATCGAGATTGATTTCAGTTCCGGCATATTTGCCATAAAGAACTTTATCACCAACTTTTACTTCTACTGTTTCATCTTTTTTTGCTGCTCCTACTGCCACAACTTCGCCTTGATTAGGTTTTTCTTTAATAGTATCAGGAATTATTATTCCTCCTGCGGTTACTTTTTCTGCTTCTTTTGCTTTTACAAGAACTTTGCCTGCTAAAGGACGTCCACTAATTTGTGCCATTTTATCTAAATTTTATGGTTTAACATTTTTTTTGAGCGGGCACCTTCATTTATTGTGCCAATACAAATGTATGATATTTCTTATGAAAAAATGTCTTTCATTAATGAGTCAAATAAATAATATTTTTATTTAAAATGTTGACTTTGTGTGTGTTTTGTGTATTGTCATATTTGCTGACACTGTGTCAGTGTTATTATCGTTTTTCGACTTAAATAAAACTTATTGTGGCTTGAATTAACAAAATGCCTATTTTTGCAGTCAATTTCAGTAAAAAAGTATGAAGGTTTTTGAGAGTATAAGTGCTCTGACACAAGAAATTATACAACAAAAAGCAGCTGGTAAAACAATCGGTTTTGTTCCAACCATGGGTGCTTTACACGATGGACATTGCTCGTTGGTTGCTCGTTCAAAAAAGGAAAATGACATTACCGTTGTGAGTATTTTTGTAAATCCCACGCAGTTTAATGATAAAAACGATCTGAAAAATTATCCACGTACGTTCGAAAAAGACAGTTCTTTACTCGAATCGTTTGGTGCAGATTTTATTTTTCATCCTTCGGAACAAGAAATGTATCCAACTCAATCGACAGAGGTCTGGGATTTTGGACAACTTGACAAAGTTATGGAAGGCGCTCATCGCCCCGGACATTTTAATGGTGTTGCTATTATTGTGAAAAAACTGTTTGAAATCGTGAAGCCCCACAAGGCATACTTCGGTTTGAAGGATTTTCAACAAGTCGCAATAATCAAAGAATTAGTGAAAAAAACTCAATTTCCTATTGAGATTGTAGAATGTCCCATTATTCGTGAACCCGATGGCTTGGCAATGAGTTCGCGAAATATGCTATTAAGTCCCGAAGCTCGATTGCATGCAGCAAATATTTCAAAAGCTTTGTTTGAAGCAATACAATTGTCGGCATCGATGGAGGTTGATGAACTTAAGAAATTTGTAATTGAGACGATTAATGCAGATCCGATGTTGTTGGTCGAGTATTTTGAAATAGTTGATTCTTTACGACTTCGTTCAATAAAATCGTGGGATGAGAAATGTGTAAAAGTTGGATGTGTAGCAGTGAAATTGGGAAATATACGTTTGATAGATAATGTAACGTTTCCTATTTAAAAATTAAACATTATGGTTATAGAAGTATTGAAGTCAAAAATTCACCGTGTAACGGTAACCGAAGCAAATCTTGATTATATAGGAAGCATTACGCTTGATGAAAATCTGATGGATGCGGCAAATCTTATTGCCAATGAGAAAGTTCATGTGTTGAATGTTAATAATGGTGCACGAATCGAGACATATATTATAAAAGGAGAACGGGGGAGCGGTGTTGTGTGTTTGAATGGACCTGCAGCTCATAAATTCAACGTTGGTGATATTGCAATAATTGTATCGTACGCGTTTCTTGAATTTGAAGAAGCAAAAACGTTTACTCCAACTGTTATTTTCCCCGATACCAGAACCAATAAGCTTGTCTAAATACAAATTGTATATATGAAATCGAAAATACTAAATATTCTAAAATATCTGATATTCAGTGGAACAGCAGTTGTTTTACTTTATTTGGTGTTTCATAAAACCGATTTTAAAATGCTTGGTCACAATTTGGCTCAAGCAAATTATTATTGGGTTTCATTATCGCTATTATTAGCTATTTTGGGCTATATCGTAAGAGCTTACCGATGGAATATTCTTATTGAACCTTTAGGGTATAAACCAACACTTGCCAATAGTTATCATGCCGTGATTTTTGGATATTTTGCCAATATTGCAGTTCCTCGGATTGGTGAATTATCACGCTGTGGTGCATTGAATAAAACGGAAAAAATACCTGTCGATAAGTTATTTGCAACGGTTATTGTGGAACGTTCGGTTGATGTATTTTCTTTGTTTATTTTATTGGGAGTTTTATTGCTGACAAAATTTTCGTTTTTTGGTGCTTTTTTCGATAAATCGGTTGTTGAACCAATTCTTCAGAAATTTGAAATAAAGCAATTACCTTTTGTCTTTTTGATAATAGGCATTGCCATATTTGCATCGTTGGTATTTTTAGCAATTTACTTTAAAGACTTCTTAAAAAAGAATAAATTAATTGTTAAAACCTATCATTTTGCCAAAGGAATATTCGAAGGATTGTGGTCGGTAAGGCACATGAAACGCAAATGGGCGTTTGTTTTTTCGTCGATGTTGATTTGGTTTATATATCTTTTAATGACATATGTTGTGTTCTTTTCAATACCGGCAACAAGTCATCTCAATTTACTCGATGGATTGTTTTTGCTTGTGGCAGGAGGGTTGGGACAAGCAGCTCCGGTACAAAACGGATTTGGTGTATATCATGGAATTGTAGCTTCTGCTTTAACACTTTATGGTTTAGATTTTAATTCAGAAGGTTTGGTTTATGCTATTATAAGTCACGAATCGCAAACCTTGATGATTATACTTTTAGGAATAATATCGTTAGTCTATTTGTTTTTTAAAAAGAAAAAAGCACAGCAATGACATATTTAGAAAAAAGTAAATCGAAAATAATGTCGTTAGCCAGTTTTTTGGAAATACGACAAGATTTGAAACATCAAGGGAAAAAACTGGTTTTTACCAATGGATGCTTTGATATTATCCATCTCGGTCATGTGGAATATTTGTCGAAAGCCCGCGATTTGGGCGATGCATTAATTGTCGGTTTAAATTCCGATTCATCAGTTAAACGAATTAAAGGTCCTGAAAGACCAATTCATGACAATAATACTCGTTCAACAATATTAGCCTCAATGCATTTTATCGATTACGTTGTATTTTTTGATGAAGATACTCCGGAATTAATTATAGATCAGATAATTCCCGATGTATTAACAAAAGGAGCCGATTATTCTGTCGAAAACATTGTTGGTGCAAAAACGGTATTGGCTCACGGTGGAGAGGTAAAAACGATTGAACTTGTTGATGGTCATTCAACAACCAAGATTATTGATAAATTATTGCATAATTCATAAACACTTGCTATATTTACCTCTCAATCAAAAGATATGAAACAAAAAATAAAATCATATTACCTTTTATTCCTTTCTGTTGGTCTTATTTTTTTACTTTGTGGATGTAAAAAAGTGGAAGAACAACGAATTCAAGGTACTTGGAAAATGGCAAATATGGCCCTAGATGCACCGGCAAAAGACACCTATTGGATTTTTGAAGATGGAAATCTTTCGATTTATAATGATCATTTTAGTATAGACGGAGATTCTACCTATGGAGAATATCGAATTAAAATGAAGAACTTATTTGTTCCTCATTTAATTATCTCTGGCGGAGCTCACTCTTTTACTGGATTATGGCGAATTGAAAAAATGAATAAAAAGATACTCATAATACAACGTATTAGTTATATGGATAAAAATAACAAACAACATCCATATTTACGTCGAGAATTTACCAAAGAATAAATACTGCTGTGTCTAAATCAAAGACATTATTTGTTTGTCAATCGTGTGGAGCTACATCACCAAAATGGGTTGGTAAATGTTCGTCATGCGGTGCTTGGAATTCTTTTGAAGAAGAAATCGTTTCCACAAACTCAAACTCGAAAAATCAGGTATTTACAGCAAATCAAAAACCGTTTCTGTTATCTGAAATTAAAACACATGAAGAAAAACGCATTGATAGTTGCAATAGCGAATTGAATCGTGTTCTGGGTGGTGGATTTGTACCTGGTTCTTTAATTTTATTGGGAGGTGAGCCAGGTATTGGAAAATCAACATTATTACTGCAAACTGTTTTTAATATAAAAAATAAAACCTGCTTATATGTATCGGGTGAGGAAAGTTTATCACAAATTAAACTTCGGGCCGAACGTATTGGTGTAACAGATTCAAACTGTCAATTTGCGACAGAAACACTACTCGAATCGATTTTGGGTATTGTTGAAAATGTAAAACCAGATGTTGTTGTCATTGATTCAATACAAACAGTACAAACTGAAAAAATAGAATCATCGGCCGGAAGTGTAACTCAAATCCGTGAAAGCGCTTCTGCAATTTTAAAATTTGCCAAAGAAAGAAATATAACCTTCATATTAGTTGGTCACATAACGAAAGACGGAGGTATTGCCGGACCCAAAATATTGGAACATACTGTTGATGTTGTACTTCAGTTTGAGGGTGATACCAATTATCAATATCGTGTTATTCGGTCAATAAAAAACCGATTTGGATCAACCTCTGAAATAGGCATTTTTGAAATGCATTCCGGCGGTTTGCGAGAAGTCTCAAATCCTTCGGAAATGCTTTTGTCGGGCAACTTGGAGCAATTGAGTGGCGTTGCAATTGCCTCGACTATCGAAGGTGTCCGTCCAATTCTTGTTGAAGTTCAGTCGTTGGTTAGTTCTGCGGCTTATGGTATGCCACAACGTTCGTCTAATGGTTTCGATTTACGACGATTAAATATGTTGCTTGCCGTTTTGGAAAAACGTGCCGGTTTTCGATTAGCTACGAAAGATGTTTTTTTAAATATTGCTGGCGGTTTGAAAATTTCTGATCCTGCTTTAGATTTAGCCGTGATAATCACTGTATTATCATCTAATTTTGATACTTACATCGATAAAAGTTTTTGTTTTGCGGCAGAAGTTGGTTTAACTGGAGAAATTCGATCGGTAAATAGAATAGAACAACGAGTTTCTGAAGCTGAAAAACTTGGATTCAAAACTATTTTTGTGTCAAGTCACAATAAAAAGTCAATGGGCGCTTTTAAGGGAAATATTAAAATCGAATATGTTGGAAAAATTGAAGATGTTTTCTTTAAAATATTTAGAAAAGCGCCTAAAAATGAATTGGAATAGCTTAATGTATTGGTCCAGCTGCTCGCAAAATCCCTACAATCCCAACGAAAATCCAAAAAATATTTAACAAACTATAAGCTCGGTCTTTCTTTAATACAGAACACCAACTCAGCATTATAGCATCGATTGTATTAAAAAACCAAACAAACATAAATGGACTATCAGGTCCCAGCCAACTCACAATTGAAAAACTGCTAATACGCATTATAACACCAATCATCTCGATTGTTTTTATGTTGTTTAAGATATGCTTATTTAAGCTTGTAAATAGACCCATACTATCAATTTATTGAACTGCAAAAGTATCTAAAACTCAATAGAAATTATGGTATATTTGCAAAATAATAAGGTTGTTTTATGAATTTTGGAACCTCAAAATTAACAATCGTGCCGATGTATTCAAAAGCCGATTGTTCTGGGTTATTGGTTAGTCAGATTTTGTTTGGAGAATTATTTAAGATAATTCGTATTGAAGGAGATAGTTGTTACATCAAACTTGATTTTGACGGAACGGAGGGTTGGGTTGAAAATACCCTGATTGAATTCTTGAGTGTAGAAGCCTATCAATCATTGCAAAACTCGGTAAAAATCATCTTTGAACGAAAGACCGAGTTACAAGTACATAATATGATGCAATCGATGACTGTTTTGCCCGGAAGTGAGTTTCGACTGAATGGACCGCAGGCAAATCAGATGATGCTTGGAGAAACTGTGTTTACATTAAAACAGAGAACCCCAATTCCTTATCGAGGTAATATCAGATATTCTATTGTATCAGCGGCAAAAGAGTTTTTGTTTGCACCCCGATTGTGGGGAGGAAGAACTCTATATGGAATTGATAATGCTGGATTTATCCAAATTATTTGTAAATTAAATGGTATAACACTTCCTCGATTCGTTACCGAACAGGTCGTTGTTGGTAGAACATATAAAACTTATGACGAAGCGTTACCCGGAGATATTTTGTTTTTTACGAAAAATAAAAGCTTAAATCATGTAGGTATTTTGATTGAAAATAATTGTGTGATTCATGTCGATAATCAGGTCACAATTTCACAAATTGTAAACAATCAAACCCTATATTCACAAAATACGAATCAAGAATGGGGAATTGCATATATTAAAAATGTAATCGATTAAAATTCAAAAGAATGAAGCAAGACTGGAGAGAACGTTTGGGTGTTGTTTATTCAACAAATCCTGACTTTAATTATAATCAAGATGATGACAATGAGCAACAAGAAACATTGTCGCCCAATAAACAAGATTTAAGAGTAATGCTCGATAAAAAGAGAAGAGCTGGAAAGACTGTAACTTTAATTACTGGTTTTTGCGGTACTGAATCTGATTTAGAACAACTTGCAAAACAATTGAAAACAAAATGTGGAGTAGGAGGTTCTGCCAAAGATGGTGAAATATTACTTCAAGGCGATTTTCGTGAAAAAGTAATGGATATCCTTAAAAATATGGGATACAAGGCAAAAAAAGCCGGAGGATGATAAACAACATGCAGGAATCGAAATTTATTGTATATTTGAAGTTAATCAAAGCAAAGAATCGATGTCTTTAAATCCAACATATGACGAATTGTTGAAGAAAGTAAAAGAACTTGAAAAAAAACTTTCTGATTATAAGAAATTTGGAGCTTCTTATGAAATTTATTTCGACAATGCAATCGACGCAGTAATTATATCTGATATTAAATCTGAAAATATTGTAGATGCAAACGAAAAAGCCTTATCTCTATTAGGATATTCAATCGATGAATTAAAAGAGAAGAAATTTTTCGACCTCCATCCATCAGAAGAACAACATAAAGCAAAATTGGCATTTGATCAAGCTGTAGGCGAGGGTATTAGTTCGTTTTTTGAATTGCATATTTTACATAAAAACAAATATCGTCTGTTAGTCGAGATTGTTGCTAAAAAAATGAAAACCCTCGATGGCGAAGAATTAATTTTGGGCATCGTTCGCGATTTACGTCAGCAACGTCAGCGAATTGAACTTTACGAAACCATATTCGAATCGTCGCCTGTTATGTTTTGGTATAAAGATACCCGAAATAATCTCGTACGAATAAACAAAGCTGCTGCTCTATTTGAAGGAATCAATGCAGAAGAAGTAGAAGGTCGTTCGGCCTATGATTTATATCCCAAGGAACAAGCTGATGCTCATTTCCAGGACGATTTAGATGTGATAAATTCAGGAATTCCCAAACTCGGAATTATTGAAAAGCACACAGCAATAGGTTCGAAAAACGATAAATGGGTGCAAGTTGGTAAAGTGCCCTTATCAAATAATGAAGGAACGATAATTGGCGTTATTGCCTTTGCAATCGATATTACCGAACAGCGTAATGCACAAGAAGCTCTAATTCATAGTGAAGAGCGTTTCCGCCGAATAACGGAATCGGTTACCGACTATATATTTACCGTTACTGTTGAAAATAATGTTGCTGTAAAAACATATCATGGACCGGCATGCTTAGGCGTTACCGGATATAGTTCCTATGAATTTGAAACCGATGATTCATTATGGTATGACATGATTATCGAAGAAGACCGCCCAATGGTGTTGGACAAAACGAAACAAATACTTATGGGTATCGATCCTCGACAATTTCAACATCGCGTATTACGAAAAGATGGAATTGTTCGATGGGTAAGCAATACTCCGGTACTCCATTTCGATAATGAAGGAAAATTAATATCGTATGATGGTTTAATTCGTGATATAACCGAAATAAAACTCAAAGAACTTGAAATTGCCGATCGCGAAGCTCGTCTGTCAAGTTTATTTAAGGTTGCACCAGTTGGAATTGGTATATTGAAAGATAAGTCGATAATCGACGCAAATGAGTTTGTCTTTGATATGACCGGTTACACCAAAGATGATTTGCTAGGAAAAGCAGTTTGGTCACTTTTCGAATCAATTGAAGAATACGAAAAAGTACTTTGTGAGCAAAATAATGTCATTGCAAATTTAGGAACCTATTCTGTTGAAACCGTTTGGAAGCGAAAAGACGGATCGCCCATAAACATACTATTTAACTCGACTGCAATCATAGAAAATGACATTAATCAAGGCTTGATGTTTACGGCGCTCGATATCACAAAACGCAAAAGCGATGAAGCTGTTTTGCGAGAAAGAGAGCATGAACTTCGAATTCAAAATACCAATTATAGTTTGATTAATGAAGAATTGGAACGAAGCAATCAGAAAGTAAATGAAATTAATGCAGAACTTCTACAAGCAAAAGAAAAAGCTGAAGAAAGTGATCGGTTAAAATCTGCGTTTTTAGCCAATATGAGTCATGAAATCCGTACCCCGATGAACGGAATTATCGGTTTTGTTGACTTATTGAAAGAGCCAGATATAACACCTGAAGAGTATGTTGAATATCTTGATATCATTAGTTCTTCGGGTCAACAACTTGTTAATATAATTAATGATATTATCGACATATCGAAAATTGAAGCAGGAGAAGTTGCTGTTTCTGAAAAATCGATAAACGTACCAAAACTATTAAATGAAGTTTGTTTGACATTTAAAATACAGTCTGAAACAAAAGGAATTAAACTATATAATGCCAATCCCGAAGAAGAACTGTTTATTATATCTGATGAAACAAAAATTCGACAAATCGTGACAAATTTAATCGGAAACGCCTTGAAATTTACCTTTGAAGGTGAAATAGTTGTTGGATTTGAAAACAAAGGAGCGTATTTACAATTCTATGTAAAGGATTCAGGGATTGGAATACCACCCGAATTTCATCAATCTGTATTTGAGCGATTTCGACAAGTTGAAGCAAGCTTGACAAAAAAAGCCGGAGGAACCGGTTTGGGTTTGTCTATTTCAAAAGCTTTGGTGACAATATTGGGCGGAAATATTTGGCTTGAATCGATTCAAAATAAAGGAACAACATTCTTTTTTACAATTCCCGTTGTTCCCGGTCAACCGATAGATTATCATGGCAACGAAGAACATGACGATAATTTTCAATGGCATGAAAAGAAATTAATAATTGCCGAAGACGAAGAAACCAATTTTATCTATTTGAATAAAATACTTGAATCGACAGGAATTAATATATTACGAGCCCCAAACGGATTGGAATGTGTAAAGCTTATGAATGAAAATCCTGATGTTGGAATCGTGTTGATGGATATAAAAATGCCAATAATGGATGGATATGAAGCAACACGCATCATTAAGAACCAATATCCTAAAGTTAAAGTCATTGCTCAAACAGCCTATGCATTAGCAAACGATCGCGAAAAGGTTAAAGAAGCCGGATGTGATGATTATATCGCGAAACCGATAGATAAAGATATATTGTTCAAAATGCTGGCAAAATATTTTAAAGGATAATCAATTCACATACAATAATTTGTATTCTAATTAAATACTTATCAATATTTTATTCGAAATTTGTTTCGTAATAAAATAAATACTACTTTTGTGCCCTTAAATTATATATAATGTCTAACTACTAATTTGTTAAAAAACAACAACATTCATGAGTAAAAAAGAACAATTTCTAGGCAAAACTGACGAGCTAGAAGACGAAAAAGTATTAAATCAAGGTTTATTAAGCGAAGATGAAAATCTTGATGAAGAAGAATCTGAAGATGGAGAAGACATCGAAGAGGAAGAAGAAGAAGTTCCTGGATTAGAGGCTGATGATGAAGTAGCAAGTATTCTTGTAGAAGCTTTATCAAAAAAACAAGAGTTTGATTGGGATTTATTCGAATCAGAAAAAAAAGGTAAAACAACAGCTACCAAAAGAACTGAACTCGAGAATATATATGATAAAACATTATCAACTATCAACGAAAATGAAGTAGTACCTGGTCATGTAGTTGCTATTACAAAACGTGAAGTTGTAGTTAATATCGGATATAAATCAGACAGTATTATTGGTATCAACGAATTCCGCTACAATCCAGACCTTAAAGTAGGTGATGTAGTAGAAGTATACGTTGAAAGCCAAGAAGATAAAAACGGACAATTAGTATTGTCACACAGAAGAGCACGCGCACAAAAATCATGGGAACGCGTTAATCAGGCTCTTGAACAAGATGAAATTATCAAAGGTTACATTAAATGTCGTACAAAAGGCGGTATGATTGTAGACGTATTTGGAATCGAAGCATTCTTGCCAGGTTCACAAATCGATGTTAAACCAATCCGCGATTACGATGTTTATGTTGGTAAAACAATGGAATTCAAAGTTGTTAAAATCAACCATGAATTTAAAAACGTTGTTGTATCTCACAAAGCGCTTATCGAAGCAGAACTTGAAGTTCAGAAAAAAGAAATCATCTCGAAACTTGAAAAAGGACAAGTTCTTGAAGGAACCGTTAAAAATATCACTTCTTACGGTGTATTCATTGACCTTGGCGGCGTAGATGGTTTAATTCATATCACAGACCTTTCTTGGGGACGTATTTCTCATCCTGAAGAAATCGTTAGCCTTGACCAAAAATTAAATGTAGTTATTCTTGATTTCGATAACGAAAAGAGAAGAATTGCATTAGGCTTAAAACAACTTACTCCTCATCCATGGGATACTTTAGATAAAGATCTTAAAATTGGAGATAAAGTAAAAGGTAAAGTAGTTGTACTTGCTGATTATGGCGCATTTGTTGAAATCGCTGCAGGTATTGAAGGTCTTATCCACGTATCAGAAATGTCATGGTCACAACATTTACGTAGTGCTCAAGAATTCCTTAACGTAGGAGATGAAGTTGAAGCAGTTGTTTTAACACTTGACCGTGAAGAAAGAAAAATGTCATTAGGCATGAAACAATTACGTCCTGATCCATGGCAAAATACTGAAACAAAATATGCAGTAGGTACACGTCATAAAGCGACAGTTCGTAACTTCACAAACTTTGGTGTATTTGTAGAAATCGAAGAAGGAATTGATGGATTAATTCACATCAGCGATCTTTCTTGGACTAAAAAAATCAAACATCCAAGTGAGTTTACATCAATCGGTGCTGAAATCGAAGTTGTTGTTCTTGAAATCGACAAAGAAAATCGTCGTTTAAGCTTAGGCCACAAACAATTAGAGGAAAATCCTTGGGATGTATTTGAAACAATTTTCACTGTTGATTCAATTCACGAAGGAACCATTATCGAAATCAATGAAAAAAGTGCTATCGTAGCCCTTCCATATGGTGTAGAAGGTATCACAACATTAGGACACTTAGCAAAAGAAGATGGTACAACAGCTAAAGTTGAAGAAAAACTTGATTTCAAAGTAATTGAATTCTCGAAAGACGGTAAAAAGATTTTCGTATCTCATTCTCGTATCCACGAAGATTCAAAAAAATCAGAAGATAAAGCTAAAAAAACAGCTACTAAAAAAGCAATTAAAAAAGTAAAAGATAGTGTTGAAAAAACAACATTAGGAGATATTGCTGGTTTAGCTGAATTAAAATCTGAAATGGATAAGAATAACGAAAAATCAGAATAATAAAAAAAACAAATAAAATATAGTGTAACCTTTGATTTTTATCTTCGGTTGCACTATATTTACATTCTGAAATAAAATATTCGTATATGGAATTTAAGATAACGAAAAAAGACAAGCTTACTCTTATCGAGGTCTTGGTTGATAAATTAGACTCGCAGATTGCTCCATCGTTGAAGTCGGAATTAGTATTGGTTTCTGGAAATAAAGAAAAAAATATAATTCTTGATTTATCGCAATGTCGCTATTGTGACTCTTCTGGCTTAAGTGCTATTTTAGTAGCTAACAGACTATGCAAAAACGCAAATGGAGTTTTTGTATTAACAGGACTTCAAACAGCAGTTGAACGTCTCGTTACGATATCTCAACTTGATACGGTATTAAATATTACCAATTCAGTAGAAAAAGCAGAAGAATTAATCGCTAAAGAAAGCGTATAATATAGTTATTCAACTTTTTATGAAAAGTAGTTTAACTGTTTTAGGAAGTAATTCTGCTTTACCAACTTCAGAAAGATTTTCATCCGCTCATGTATTTCAAATGCATGGGCGTTTTTTTTTGATAGATTGTGCTGAAGGAACACAAATCCTTTTAAGAAAAAATAAAATTTCATTTTCGGCAATAGACCATATTTTTATAACTCATTTACATGGAGATCATTATCTTGGGCTATTTGGCCTTTTATCTTCATTTAATTTATTAGGTCGCAAAAAGGATTTGCATATTTATGGACCCGAAAAACTACAAGACATTATAACATTTCATACCGAATATATTGAAAACGAAATGTCGTTTTCAATTGTTTTTCATGGGATAAATAAAAATACAACAGTAATTTTTGAAGATAAAATGCTTACTGTTTCGGCCTTTTCGATGAAACATCGAATACCAACTTTTGGATTCTTATTTAAAGAAAAACTGAAACTTCGTAATCTTAAAAAAGAAACAATAAAACAATATCATATTCCAATTAAAGAGATCAAAAGAATAAAAGAAGGTGCTGATTTTATTACAAATGATGGTTCGGTCATTCCAAATGACATATTGACGATTGCGCCTCCTGAACCAATATCCTTTGCTTTTTGTTCTGATACAATGTATAATGAAAATATTATACCTATAATAGAAGGTGTTGATTTATTATATCACGAAGCTACGTTTTCTGAAGAGTTTTCTCAACGAGCAAAAGAAACATTTCATTCAACTGCATGTCAAGCTGCAACACTGGCTTTAAAAGCTCATGTTAGAACGCTTGCAATAGGCCATTTTTCTGCACGATTTAAAGATGTATCAATCCTTGAAAACGAAGCAAAAACAGTCTTTGAAAATGTGATTGCAGTTCGCGATGGTATGAAAATAAAAATTTCTTAGATTTTATAATAATGAAATTTGGGCTAATGCTTGTTCTCCAGCCGTAAGCATATCTTTCCCTAATGAAATAAAACCATGATTTTTCATGTTGAAAAAGTTGAAATTTGCAAGTAATTCAACCTCATGAACTAATTCTAACGAACCATATGGTTGTTCCCTTTTTGTCTCCGGAATATTCAGCAGCAATCCCTTTTGTAAAAGTTCATCATGATGACCGTGGAAAATTGCATTAATATCAGGTCTTAAGAAATAAAGTTTCCAATGAATAGGGGTTTCCGACGATGGAGTTGCCGTTCCAATACATGTCGTTATGAAACAATCAAGATTACATCCTGTTACAAGTACAAAATCATTTATGCTCAATTTTGAGTTGAGATCAAGACTTGTTCGAGTAATTAATATGCCATCTTTGACTCTTATACTTAAATTGCCATAACTGCCTTCTGGATGAAGAGGTGCTAAGCCTTTTTCTGCAAAAGTATTACACCAATAAATTAAGTCATTTATTTCATTATAACAAGGAACGGTTTCACCAATGAAACGAGTCGAAAATTTTACACCATGATAAGCCATTTATGTGTTTTTTATTAAAGCGATTGATGTTAAGCTTGGTTTTATAAGTCCTTTTTCAGTTATAATACCTGTTATATACTGAGCGGGTGTTACGTCAAAACCAGGGTTAAATGCGTGTGCCTGAGGTGCAGAAATTCTGGTTTTGATTATTTCAGAAGTATCATTAATTCCGAATGAGTATAAAATTTCATCATCATTACGTTCTTCAATGATGATGTCGAAACCGGTTTTACATTCAAAATCAATAGTAGAAAAGGGTGCTGCAACATAAAAGGGAATTCCAAATTCCTTTGCAATAATTGCTTTTTCTAATGTTCCAATTTTGTTTGCTGTATCACCATTTGCTGCAATACGATCGGCACCAACAATCATTAAATCGACTTTCCCGTTCATCATCAACATTGCTCCGGCATTATCTACAATTACGGTATTGGGGATATTTTCATTACATAGTTCCCAAGCTGTCAGTTTTGAACCCTGATTTCGAGGGCGAGTTTCATCGACCCAAACGTGAATGTTTTTACCATTACGAGATGCTTCATAAATAGGTGATAGGGCAGAACCATAATCAACAAATGCAAGCCAACCGGCATTGCAATGTGTTTCTATGTTCATTCCGTTTTTTATAAGAGAGGCTCCGATTTCTCCAATTTGTTTACAGGCTTGCTCATCTTCTCGCGAAAGAAATTGGGCTTCATTGTACGCTTCTTGAGGTGATTGCAGTGCTTTTTGATATATTCGTTCTACGGCATAAAACAGATTGCGTGCCGTGGGACGTGTGTGTT